>Ga0065711_1002779_pt1 | contig 31746 bp, 13 predicted proteins | sample Hoacrofraction12_FD_59098 | JGI IMG/M metagenome (GOLD analysis project Ga0065711, IMG submission 59098) | Hoatzin crop microbial communities from Cojedes, Venezuela - Epithelial fraction 12 v2 (version 2) | ecosystem: Host-associated > Birds > Digestive system > Esophagus > Crop | place... | reverse complement strand
TTTTTTTTTTTTTTTTTTGGTAAGGCTGTGAAATGGCTCCCCAGACAGACTGCACAGTCATTTTTACTTCATAAGAAATTTACAGTTTCATATCTTTCCTAATGGGATTACCTGAATCATTTACATTTCAGGAAATAACTTACATATCAATCACTCTGACTTACAAGTAAGAGCACATAGAAAGGATCAAGATGAATCTAAAAGTTGTTTTATTATTAGGAGTTCATTTTTAAAGATCTTGACATTTTTTGGCTTGAAATCAGAGGCAGTATAAGAGACTGGTTTGCTGTGCAAAGTTTCATTTTTATTACATGAGATCTAGAAACAATTATTCTGTTAGAATCATGTTCCTGTACATTTCCTTAGCACTAGCTAACTTGAATAAAGTATTCCATAAAGGTGTGTGTATGTGTACATTCACGTGCGTATGAATGTCTGGGACTAACCGTAGTAATGTTTAGATTTCAAGTGACTTTTTTTTGTACATGAAAGCTGATACAGTAATATCACCACAGGAAGGAACTGTCTTTTATCTGCACCCCCCTTACAAGCAGCACTTCAGCAGTGAACAACTTGTCAGAGACAACCTCTACAAGCCAGCAGCCAGCTTTCACGAGCCATTCAGTTCTTGCTTTTCCTGTTATACCATCAATATTTTGCATTATTTTTATTTTTCAATATTAATGATGCTCTGATCAGAAGGGAAACTCCCAAGAATGCCAAGATTCATACATAGCCACAGTATGCCATTCATAAACTCTGAGAAAGTAACATGGAGTTAGTGGGTATATCAGATCTTGGCTGGGAAGAAGACTGAGTCAGGTCTACCAGTTTCTGCATATTTGGACAACCAGAAAAAAAGCCGAAATTTTCCCACTTCCATTTTTTTCAAAGATCATACGCCTCTAGTTAGATCTGTGTCCAGTGTCTGTAAGTGAACAAGAATATTCCGACCTCTTACGTGAAACTCTTTACAAGAGAAATAGTGATTAACAGAGTATTTCCAGATTTCCACCCTAATGTGAGTATAGTTATAAAACTATACCTGTTGTCAACAGTTGCTACTATTACCAAAACCCAAAAGTTACAGTTGTTTTCTACTCATAAAGAAAAAGTTTCACCAGTCTGCAGAACACTGCTACAGGGCAAGATCATGCAATCACATTCAGTACATTCATTTGAAGTCCAAATATATCACCTCACTAAATGTGTCTAGATAAATGGATTACGACAGCACTTTCAACCCAGATTTTGCAAGTAATTGAAGAAAAGAAAGTAGATAAATCAGGCAGATATGAGCATATACCTATAGTTATAAGTAGAATTTTTCAGCAGTTACTTTTGAAGGAGGTAAATACGACAGAGACCTGTAACAGAAAAAAAGACACAGTTCTTTGTGTGTGCCATGCTTGAAGAAAGTTGTGCAGGAGGATTTATTCCAATTTTACTTATGCCTTATTTTCTATTTTATCATACAGTACATTTTTTTAGACACAAAAATGGTATGTAATTTGTCTGTAAGCTATAAAGCTCTATTATAGTAATATTTCTATCCAGCTTTCCAATATTTCTTTATGATGGTCTGCACCTGTGTATCAGACAGAAAAGGAAATATATTTCTTCGATATTTTCTTAACCTTAATGTAGTAAATGAAGACTAATTATCTCATAGTGTTTTTTTTTGAGTGAAGATAGACCTAGAGCTACTAAACAATGAGATTTGGTTAAAAGTAATGGTGACTGTATTTCTACTAACAGACTACTCATTGAAGTGCAGAGTAGCATCAAATGGGAAAAAAATAATTTATTTTGGAACAAAAAGTATTGCAAATAAAGGAAAGTGACAGATATTAAGCAGAGAAGTGAGCTTTAAATTTCAGTTCATGATGAAATAGTTTTAACAGAAGACAAAACCTAAAAGTTTTACAAGCATAATGTCTGTATTCAGAAATTCTGCCATGAGAATCACTTGCAAACATTATACAGAATCAATCATATATGTGTGTATATACATTGTGTTTACCTATTTCTAAAAGCCTTCCCTGTCTGCACAGTGATCTACAACCCCAATATTCCTCCCTATCAGTCTCTCAGAGTACCGTCCTGTTGAAAGACCTGTGAAAAGTTTGATTGAAGATATTTTTGCATCTTGAGGTCTTAAAGAGTTTTATTTAAAAAAGCCAAAGTGGATGAAGGAGATACGCAAGTAGATAATATAAAGAAGCATAAAAGAAAGTAGAGAGAAAAAGCAGAATAAAAGTGAAAATAAAATGGAAAAATATTGAAATAGAGAACAATGGAAAGGGAAAAGATGTTTCTGATACAATAAATGTAATAATCTAGAACGTGGATATCAAAGAGAATAATCAACAGACTGTACATGGCAGAAGACTCGATACAATTTTCTAGAAAGAAACTCTTTTGTTCCCCCCTCTCACCACCATAAAACGGGCTCAGTTCAGTACGGCCAGATGGTACAGAGTCAGAAAACCAGTACTACAGTTGCAGTGATACTCAAACATTCTCATTGTATGAAAACGGCTAACCAAAGCATGTAATAGAAGATTTATATCACCATTAGATTTTACAAGGATAGAATTAATCTATTTACCTCCAGTGATCCAGTGTAATAGCAGCTTTACAAAACTTATCCCTATGGTCTCTACTTTAGGGTTGGATTATATGGGACAACTGAGAATTAGACTTCAAGTGTAATAGAATTCAGCTTTGTCACCATCAGGATAAAATCCCCCATGCACCAAATAACTTACTGAGATCTATCATTCAGTATTATCACCAATCTTCACATTTATTGAAATTCATTATGGGAAAGAACCAGAAACAGCAGGAAAGTATAATAATGATTAAATAAAATAAAACACTTGGGATGTTTGCATTTCAAACCTTGGAACCAAGGAGTGTGAGAAAAATTAGTTTCAATCTTTGCTCCCTTCAAGAACAGTTTACAGCATTAATTTTATAGATGTAGTATGTATCATAAGATGTGGGCGTGCATTGACAACTGATAATTTTGTGAAGCTAACTGGGTAGGCATATTAATAATTTCCGGATGCTTTTGAATGCGACAGATATAAATGTGAAAGATTGTAATTTATGTAACTGCCAGTAACATCTATCATCTCAAACTAATTTATCAAAAATGCTCAGAAATGCTTTGCTCTCCTCTGTCTCTACTTTCTCTATATTTAGTATTTTCTTGCAAAGGAGGGCTTTATGAGCAAAAAACAGGAGCAAAAATCCTATCCCTAAGAAGCCTGTAAATACTGATTGTTTCGTTCATTGGCTGACACTTGCTTTGATTTTTTTTTTTTCCCTTTGTATCGGGATTTTTATTTTGTATTCAGGTTTTTTTTCCCCAAAGAGGTATTCCTGAACTGCAATCACTACAGCTTTATCTTTTCTTCTGATAAATATGCACAGACAGTTTTGAGTCCTGTGAACTTTTTTACTAAGTTTGTCAATTGTCAGCATTTGTATTTCATTCCAATGATGAATGGAGGCATTAGATTTCAGCATTAAAATGTAGTTAGGATTGTAATGAGCATCATTAGGAAGCATAATGGGAATCAGCACTGGATCTCATTGTAGGACTTTTTTTTCTTTTACTTTATTTGCTTTATTTATTTATCTTCTTTTCTTGTTAACAGGCAGGTAAAAAACTTACAGTGCTTATTTATATGCCTCTAAACAGGCAACCACATCTTCTTATCCAAGACTCCTGATTCTTTTAAATCTTGTCTTGTAAGTCAGACCTAGAAAGTCCTTGTGAAAAAGCATCACCACAATCCATTCTAACACACATATTTGATTCTAAATTCTGCTTTATAGATCAACTGTATGTCCTTACTAAATATAAATGTTTAAATGAGTATGAGCCATCCTTGCACATAAACCTGAATAAATTCAATTGCTTCTTACAGAAATGAATAGCTTGGTACTCCGAGGCAGCCCTACAGCAAAGAATTGCAAAAATGAAAGATAATCTATAATCCAGCTGAGTGACTGGCACATATTTTCATTTTGAAATATTTGCAAAATATTTGCTATAGCCCAACTCCGGTTGCTGTACAATACAATACTAACACTAACCAACTGACCCCTGAGGGAATCCTTCTAATTTTTGAATGTGAGATTCCGTTCTCTACAAGTTAAATATAGATAAAAACCTGTGGTCTGCAGTTTGATTTGAAATTGTATTAATTTCTTGCTCAAGCATTTTCATTTCTACTAAGACATACTTTTATAAAGAAAAAATGTTTCTGCAGTAAGACTACACTCAAAGTGCTTACTTTTTCCAATTCTTTGTGCAGAACGTAGACCAAACGTAGACCAAACCAGTCAAACACATCCTTGGATACTTTGTCATTGAAAAGAACAAAAATAACACCGAGGACAAGAACAGCAAAACAGAGATCATAACTGATCAGTATGTAAGTCAAAGCACTTTGCAGTTTCTAGCAGTGTAGATGGGGTGTGGTAGAGAGATGATGATCACGATTTACGTCATCCCAACTGTCTAGGAAATAGAAACCTATAAAAAGCAAGGTGAGAATGCAAAGAATCCTAGAAGGACGTTCAGACTTGTACTTAGGATGTAAATATAAAAAAGAAAACAGCGTCCGCCTAAGTGCTGAATAAAAGACACATACTGCTGGAAATACATTGCTACGGGTGACAAATCACTCTACGTATACTTGGTCTGTGTAGAGGCATCTCCACGAAGGTTATTAGCGTGATGTTAGAAACATGAAAATTGACAAAACATCAAGAATGGAAACCAGAGATTGAACGTTTTAATTCTACCATGAGACTTGGGCAACCATAAATGTATTTCTCCAGCTGGGTCCTGACACGATCTGTGGTCAGGAAATACTTAGAGGAAAAGCAAAGGAGACAGAAAAACAGTCAAAACTAAGTCTATTCTCAGAAACTGTGTTAGATAAACACAAATCTGGTTTGGTTTTTTACCCTATCCCATCATGTCTACTAGTATACCTCCTCCTGTGTGCAATGTCCAAACTCTGTCCTGACTCATCTATTTTGCATTACTAAGGCTTCTTTCCATGCTAGCAACACATTCATACAAATAGAGGCACAATTCTATCATGAAAACATAAAAAGAGCAAACCGTGAAATGAACAGATTAAATGAACCTCATGATTTATGAAGCAGAAGTGCACTCACCCCTGGCCACCTCATTTTGAGCCATCAAGATCATCTACTCTTTGACTGGTCCTGTGACTCCTGAGTGACACTACTCCCATGTCTCATGACCATTCTGCATTCCAGAATCACATCTTTCCAGCTTAAATTATAATTGTATAATGGAAGGGGTTTGTCCCAAACCTGAACATACTGTTTCATTTAGAAAACTGTTCCTTTGGAAATCCAGGCTAATTCCCTATTTTCAGGCTTGCTGATGGTTTCTTGTATACAAACTGTAGCAAAATGAAATACAGCATGTGGATATCCATTTTTACGTTTGCCATAGACAAAATTACTATGGTCAGGTCACAGCATGCAAAATCAAGTCTGTTAGGAACTTTGTCCTTTTCTGTATCTTGCAAAGTTGGTGAAAATGCTCATACTCAGCATCTGCGAGATCTAAGTCATCATGAGATATGCAATCTTTTTATGAGTAAACTAAACAGCAATTGAGAAATGTAATAAAACTTTTCTAAAATTGGTAATCTGAGGGTAAGAGAGTGATGAACTTGTCTTCTCTAATAAATGATCCATCGGGATAACACTGTCAAAGCAACTTTCCTTAGCTTTGTGAATTACACATTTATTTCCATTTGTGGTTCCACAATAAAGACAAATTGCTAAAAATATTGGACTTTCTTCCATATGCATAGCTTCGATTTCACCCTTTCATGCACATTAAATGCTCCTTCAGTAGTTTGGGAAAGGAATGGATGAGAAAAAAGAAATATTAATTAAGTCTGCTGTGTGACATGGGGTCACGGCCTTGATCATTTCCATACCATCTGTCGTATCCCAGCTAATGCTGTAAGCACACTCGTAAAGAGTGAGTCAGCTAGAGAAAGACAGTGCTCACCTCTCTCTTGCACACTGTTTCCTATCTACACGGTGAAAAGTGCTTTATAAAGGAGATCTATATCATCTTCATTTTAAAGTTTCCTGGTGTGGTTGCCATCCATGACATTTCACAAGGTATAATGGCTTCTCATTTGATAATCTGGCTCTATGTTACATTTCACAAAAGAAGAATCTTGTTTACTTTTATGTTTCTGTTTACCTAAACAGTAAAACATTTGCACAAAACAATCCTTTCTTAAGGTTCTTTTAAAGAAGCAGACCTATGTTCTCCCCAGGCACATGACATTTTAATTTGGAAACAGACTTCTTAGCTCAAAAATATTACCTTTTAAATAGCAGAATGGCTCAAAGTGTTAAAAAATAGTTCTAGGTGTCTTAATTCCCTCATCCCTGCACCATCCATTTCCACTGTCAAATATGTTCTCGTCCCAATTAGATGTAGGAGTTTTTGCAAGGAAAAGCAGGGGGCAGGAAACGGCCATTTTACTTCTACACTTTTTATCTGTCCTTAACACTCATTATTTTATCTGGCTATCCTGAGAACCCACTTCTAATATGAAAATCAAAGCATGGTTCAATAGTAATAATTTTAAGAATTGTATTTCAGATTCAATATAGTTTTAGACTAGTCTAGGTGTTATAATTACAATGGCTTTGCATTGAATGGGATTTTAACTAGAAGGATTAGAAGGATGTTCCCTGCCAATATTCATGCACTGCTAAACTAGTGCCTTTAGAAACAGCAATACCAGAATTTTAAGCATTGTAAATTTAAAATTGAGCCTGCTAATCTTTAGACTACAATTGGTATTTGCCTGTCACTGACTGACTTTGGTCTTTATTTTATCAGAGTTTACCAGCTATGCATAATTCTATTTTCCAGGCGACTGACCAACATTAGTCCACTGCACCCGTCATCAAAGTGTCTTTCATTTCTTAGCAGAACAGTGGGCAACGGTTCTCGTCACAGTGGTTTCATTTCCTGCCTCTCTTCCTAGTGGTGCTTTGGATTTCTCTAAACATGTGCTTTGTCATTACCATCTTTAGATGATACCAGCCAGAGAAGGAAACATTCCACTGCTCTTAATTTTTATGTGCATACATCTAGCACTCTTCTATGTGTATGTTGCCAAATGTTGTATGCTGTGTTTTTTGGGATGCAATTACAAAGAGCATGCATGCAAGCGCTGTATTTGTATGTGAAATAATCCAGATATATATGCTTTAAGGAAGAATTTTCCTGCTAAATTAAATTTTGGAAAAGACGGTGTTTCAGGAGGAAAAAAAAAAAAAATGACAAATTTGATCACACTGTAGGACTTACGCTTTAGTTCTTAATATGAAAGAAACCCCTGCTGAGCAGCCCCACTGACTTAAAATAAGGAGAATACTCCCAGGATTTACAGTTGTTGGATTGAGCCATCACACGCATCGCTTTTGCAGTTGTTTTTTCTCCATAAGGACGTTTTGTTTTCTCTTCCTTTTTTCCCCTCCTTCCAGCTTAACCCTACAGTGAAGTTAAAGTCTTTTTATTTCTGTGATGCCACAGCAAAAATCTGTGCTGCTATGGAAATATATGTGATACCACAAATTCAGCAGTGCAACTTCACTGTACGGATGATCAAGTATGAAAGGGAGATTGGCTGAGAACAAGCAAGCTTTTAATCTCTCCCATAATTATCAAGTGTGGCAAAACAAATTATGAAGAACAAATGAAGGGTGAATATTTTAATTATTTTCAGTCTGCCACATTTCAGAGTTTCTCCTGTGTCCTTAAGTCCATCATTACTCTTCTGTTTAGTTAGCAAGCATACACAGACACAATGTATAAACTACACAAAAGCCCAAGTCTTAAGCATTCTTACAGGCGACAATTATGAATTACAAAGGGCATAAAGCAGGACTCCATGTCCACCACCTTCTATCTTCTTATTTGCATTCTAAGGAAATTTTCTCATTGGTGAAAGTGGTAGAAAGGACAGAACCCCCCTCCTAAATTTAATTTGGGGGGGGATGTTCATTTATCACAAGAAAAAGATTATGCTTTAGCTGCAAATCAAAATTGTTAGTCACTACTACTTAGATTACGTGAGTGCAATTTCTTTCCACTCTAAAAAACCCAAACAAAGAAATCAAAAAAAATCAAGGATATGGAATAACATTTTTGCTCTAGACAGTCATTTTCAAAGTATAGGCAATATTATGCTATTTGTTAAAACAAAAAGCAAACTAATTGTATTTCTCACCTGTATGAAATCTCTATTCTCTAACAGACAATACCCTACAAATACAGGTAAGATTATACTAAACAATTTTCAACAGAGGTACAGGAAAAAGGACAGCATATACAAGTAAAAACCCCAGACAATGGCAAATACATAATACAGCATTATAGCGACTGCATTATTAATAAAATCAGCAGTGTAAAGAGGAAGCATGGTCTAATTAGTAGTGGTTTGTCTGTAATTAAGGACAGTTGTAAAGCAGTTGGTCTGAGGAAGAGTCAGGTGATTTTTTTGGGCATGACGACACTGGATAACTACACCACACATGATCCTGTGCACTTACAGCAGTTCAGTCAAGGCAATAGAGTGCTGTACAGACCATTTATCCTTCTAGGAAACCGTATGTTTTCTCTTCGGTTTCCTTTCTTATTTCTTCTCTCTCATTTGAGACATTAAGCTCTTTCTAGCCTGAATAGCCTTTACTAAGTATCTGTCCATTTATGTATCCCAGCAGATAATTCCGATTACATCTTTCAGGTATATCCAACAGACAAACAAAAACTAAGTTACACACAGTAATAAAAAAAATTTTAAAAGACAACACTGAATAACCAACTTTGGCACACAGACCAAAAAATGCGCTGTATAAAAGCATGTTAAAAAAAGCCTGAAACAAACATCTAATCCCCAAGGGAAGATCAAATGTTTGAATGACTTCTCAACAGCTGAAACTAAAAAAAATGAAAAAATCTAATAAAACCACTTGGTGCCATTATACGGACAATTGCCTTTCCTTGGCTTATAAGCATAAGACAAATTCTGCCCTAATGTAAACTACGACCCGTTTGGCTGAAATTACCTCAAGGAACAAAACAAGGCCAATGGACCTGCGGACAAGAAACTTCAGCAAGTGGATGCTGCTTCTTCAGTCAAGCTTTCATTGATGATATCCAAGATATTTCATATTATTTTCAGTTGTTTGACCTAGTTCAAGGCTCAGAAATCAACTCTAGATGAGAAGATAGATAATTTTGTTCTACTTTGTAGACCTGTATTTATTAACCATACACAGTTCAAAGCACAAACTCTACAGCTGAACTAAGTGCATGAGATGACTTTTATTGATTCTCTTTTTTTTTTTTTTAATCTTTCAATACACATCAGTGAAAAACACAGACTTAGGATTCGATTTGTTCAAGTATCACATCAATAGGTCCTGCACCCATTGCAGGAGCTACCATTGCATTGTCAGACTACAGATGGTCATCCTGCAGAGAGGAGGACATCATTTCTTACCCTGTGGGTGTGAATGGAATTATCATACAAGGTTGTAATTTAAGGTCTAGTCTGGATTTATCTTTATTGCTTCTCTCATTCTTTTGTTATTTCTTCCTTCTTTACCCATCTTCACTTCTAATAAACTAATGATTATATTAGTTAACACAAAGCTGCTGGTAATGTGTAATGGCACTAAGAGAACTAGTTTTGAGCCAAACTCTGAAGTAACAGTCTTCATTGAAATTACAAGATGGTTGCATATATGCAAGTCTAACATTGCCTCCTCCCCAAACTCAAAAGCCTAAAAATTCAGTCATTTACATTGGACATTAACTGAAGATGTATCACAGATGCAAAATGACAAATCAGAAAAAAATAAAAACCATGCGCATACAGATACAAAACCTGGTTAGAGGGGAAAGTCAGCAGGAAAGAAATCTCCTACATGCTATTTGGAAGAAAAAGGAGGAACTGGAAGTTCCCAGTTAATTATACAATGTTCACTACCTGCTTTGCAGGAACACAGTAAACACAATTAGTTCTGAGCATGATATGAGAGAGAAAAAAGCAGAACTGACAATAGCATAAAACAGAGCCTTTGCCTGCCTTCCTTCAGTGACAGCACCAAGCACCCCGATGTCAGCTCTGCGCAGAGAAATCGTGTCAGCTGCATTCTCTGATGACCGCTATTTCCCCAACCAAGAGACATTCCAATTTCTTCCTGTACTAAACTTTAGCCTCCCAAAGCTACAGCTGCCAAATTACAGGCTCCCTTCCACATTATGAATCTGTTCCCTTAGGAAAGATGGTATTTTCTTATTTCACTTTTGACCTTTTCCTGTTACTGGTAAGAGAGGATGATAATTGAGCCTATTGTAGAAGAGAGGTTGGTAGGAAATGGAAGAGTTCTGGAATACATAAAAATTACTTCTCTATAATCCTCATACTTCCTTTTTTTAAGGAAAAAAAAGAAACTCTTAAAAACTGTACCTCTTATTTACTCTGCTACTCTATACTAGGGATTGCAACACAATAATAAAGGTTAGTGTGTCTATAAATTATCTGCTCTTTTGAAATATTTTTCTCCACACCTGAATCAGTCAGATCATAGTATTCTTTTTTTTTCTTGCAGGGTGTCCTTGCTAATACTGAGCTTATTTTATGGAAGGTCAGGTGTCAGTTATCCCATGATTGAAACAAAAGGTTCCTGAATTTCTGTTTGTCACAGATTTGCTACTGGAACCTGTAACTCCTCCACCTGATGTCCCGGCAAAGGGCAAGCAGAAGAAAGAAGGAAAATGTTTAACTTCTGGTCTGGAGTTCATGCATAGTTTATTTTAAACTTCTTGTTTAAACATCAAATTTGTCTTTTTTTTTTTTCCTAACTTTGTGGTGGATCCTGTTCTGAAGCCCCTACACCTTAACAGTTCTTCTACTCCCACAGCACAGATTTTGGTGTTCCTGTCAGTCAACTTCACCTTGTGTGTCAGTCAGCGGTAACTGATGTGAATGGAACTATTCCTTATTCACCCCGGTGAAAGCAAGCAAGAAAGAGAACACGCTCTGTAGTGTGCATTTCTCATACATTCCAGCTCACTGCGCAGTGGAAAATGAATGTTTCTTGACTGTTAACTATAATTTAAGACTGGAAATTGTGACTTTTCAAGTCATAAGTGTGAAAAACCTTCCACTTTAAGGGTACTCATGTGCATGAGCTTTGGCATAAAATATTTTGTTTTGTAAGCAGAAGTTAAAATTACCCCAGTTTGAAGCAAAAGCCATTATAGATTGAATTAATGTTTAATTCCAGCATTCGACTGAAGTAGCTGGCTGAAAGAACACTAGTAGGAGTAGATCACATATTTTAACACTACATTGAAGGCACTGCGGTGCTTTTTAGATTGATCTGAAAGAACAGATTGGAACAGGACGTTCAGCTTCCCACTGCATGCCTATCCAGGTGATCCTTCTGCAGCAGCCAGGCTGGGAGCTGCCTGGAGTCTGCGCAGCCACATGTCTCACTGCCCTAAATCCACAGCACCCGATGGAGGAAAGCACTCACCATGCTGCGGCCGTGCCCGCAGGCTTGCAGTGAAGGGGGCAACAGAAATACAACCTATACAGCCAAAGCTAAGGCTACCATCCTCATCTGATCCATTTCATACATCTACACTTCAGCTGTGCTTAAGCACAGACTCTTTGTTTTCCACATAAAAGAGCACACTTCAGACTGTACCAAGACATGCCATAACTGTGTCTGTGTACTTAATGTCCAGTATTGGAGATGTCTGACTTGGGTCAACCTGAACCAGCATAATTTTTAATTAAATTATGACTGCTATTTATTTCATACCCTCACAGACTGTATTTATTAAGATTACAACTCTTTTAAGGCCTGATTTTACTGATGGAATAGCCCAACCTCTAAATAAGCCACCTCAAATTTTTTACTCCCTTTCAGTTTTGTTTCCTCTTTTTTCATCAGAAAGATAACATAGAAATCTAAAAAAATACAAAAAATTATATACCTGATCTTTTTCTTCACAGATTGCATTATTACAAGCAAAAATCAAATGTTAGTTTATTGCACTCAACCTAGTCTAAACCTACAAGCTAGATTCTGGATAGAAAAGGATGCTGAAACAGAATTTAAAAAAAAAAAATCCCTCTATTTGATAAAGTTAGTTTTGGAATAGGGAGGGTTGTTAAATTTGTTTTATTTTTTTCTTTCTTTCCTTCATAGCTTAGCATATTAAATTATAACTATATATTAAAAGGTGATATTTTCTTTGTTCCAGAGAGGCTATAAAACAGTATTACACAGTGACAATCAATCTGAACTTTAGCAATGGAATTCTGCTGTTTCAGCTCTTTTCTGGCTGTGTCATTAGTGGAAAATAACTCCCTAAGGTTTACTTACACTTTAAAGATTTATTTTTTTTTAAGTGCTTAAATCAAATATTTTCAAATGTAATCAACAAACCTGACTTTCTTTTGCTTACACTTATTCATCCAAAAATATTGTTCCTCGAGTGTTCAGTGACAGGAATATTTTACATTGTATGCACCTCAGGGTCCTCCCTGGGATGCAGTCATACCATGCAGATTTGCATTTTACTACTTTTTTCAACTCAACCACATAGAAGCTGTCAATCCACGAGCTAAAAATCACCTGGTTCATGGAAACAGGCATGTTTTACTTCTCTATATCTGCATCCACTCTGTTAAGTTAGAGCTCAAATTTATTATGCTACTCAGTTTAGGAAAGCATTGAGACAATCACAATACTGCTGTAAGGGTATAGATAATCTCACTTAATCTCATATACCAACACACAGTAACAGCAAAACTTGTGAAATTAGATGTATTCTTCAGAAATCAAGAGAACATAACACTAAACTAAAGAACAGAATTTAGGATGTATTCACATAGGATTCTGAGATAAATGCAATTTTATTCTGATAACAAACACAGCACGGTATTGAGCCAACACTAGAAAATGCCAATGAGAATTAGACTATATCAGGGAATTAGTCTAAGTGATTTGGCTTGCTTGGAGGTCCGGCAACTTTTGATCAGTTTCTGATCCACTCAGTATAGACAGAGGCTGCAGAACACTAACAACAGCATCTGTACCAAGTCCATAACTTGCTTGAGCTGTATGTAAAACAGCTGCTAAAATTATGCAGTCTTCATGCAAAAATTACAAAAGAGATGATTTATTTCAATGGTTACTTTCTTGACCTAAATGTAGGGTTTTAGTCTAGATTGGTTTTGCATCTATCAGAAAAAGAAGGGATGCTACTTCATTTTTAATTTTCTTAAGTCTTTCTTTCTTATTTTGCATTAAGTGTAAGGCATTTTAAAACAGTTAATTTGCTGTAGTTTTGGATCCTAGTTTATCTTCCAGAAACATACTGTCATCCCCAAAGATCAGCATTTTTCAGTGAGCTCAATGGACCAAATTATGTCTATAGCAAAGGAAGCTAATTGGCTTTTTTCCCCCCTCTTGGATGGATAATGGCCTGTGATTGTTAATAAAGCATTTGTTCTCACTCAAGAAGTTTCTTTCTCCTTTTGTTTGGGTTGTACAGGCATAGGGGTTGCATAGACATGGGTTGCATACTGAGAAGCAGAAGTGCAATGCCAGAAACTATCGTTCAATTACTTTTTTTGTTTACATTGCCTACAAGCAGCCATTGTCATTTGTATTGCTGAGTATGTTTGCACATAAATTGAAGACAATGGAAGATATTTTGAAACTCTAGACCTTCCTGCTGTATGCCCACATACAGAATGATGTCTAGCTCTTTAAAACATGTAGGTGGGAAAAAATTAAGTAGAAGAAAATATAGGGAAGAAAGAAGAAAACGTACCCAATTCCTTCCACAGAGTCTGGAGTTGGTGAGGGTCTACACTACACATCAGAACCTCTCCCTTACTTATTTTCATTGATCTTAGTATCTCTTTTAAAAGGTTTCATCTCATTAGCCAAAGAAAAAAATTGCAAAAGCCCTTCTTGCCCATGTCTTTTCACATGAAGGAAGGGATTGAACAATTTTCCTGGTTGTTAATTACCACTTCTCCCTACAAGTATATGAATAGGAGGAAACATTAAGACTCTGTGAGAAGTAAGATGTGTTCGGTTCACCTGCATAAAGGCTGAAATCCAAGAGGTCAGGGAAGTGCACTGTCTCTCCTCTTAACCTACCAACCAACTCCACCACTCTCATGAAAAGCTTGATGTACTTTGAAAAGGTTCTGTAACAGCCGTCCCTGGTCTCCCCAACTTCACTGAGTCTGGCTTAATGAATGCAGCCCCACAGGGATATGCACAGCCAGTCACTGTTTGCTCTCTGATTTCCTTTATACTTTGGTGTATGTCACCACACCAACTCCAGCCTCTTCGCTATGCATGCCGCCGAGTCTGCTGATCTCTAATATTAAAAACCACAATCACAAAATCAGGAGAGAAGAGAATTCATCCCTTACAGAAGATTGTTGGAGCCTGGAAGCTACAAGAAACTCTCCACTGCTGGGGAAGACCCAGCACATTTCACTTGCAACTTCGAAGTCATGTCAGAATTTCTTCTCATTTTATTACATCAAGTCAGAACTAGTTTTTGTCAAGCTAGGGAAAAAGTGTAATCAGGCCAGTATGTGTCAAGTTATGTAAAGAAAAAATGAGTACTAAATCAAATACAACGGGAAGCTAGCCTTCAAGGTTTTCTTTTTATTGGAAGCATGCCCCATTGGAGTTGTCTGTGGATGTGAACTCCCTATGAGTAAGTTCGAAATTATTGCAACTGACATTTCTAATGACTGGTGATCTAGATACTAAACATCTAAATTTTTTATTATATATCTAGAGCTTCTTTTTTAAACAGATACAACAACAACACGTGTGCTTACATTTTGCATGGGCTCTAATCCAAAGCCTGAAGTTGGTATAAATTTAACGGAAAGATGCCACTCGCTTCCAGCATAATTTTGAACAGACCATGACTGTGCCTGCCTTCAAGTATTTGCAAGTAGGCACCAACAGCCATCCAAGACAATTATCTGTATCCACACACCCTGTGTGCACCCATACACACATAAGCAATTGCAAGCAGCACGAAGCCAAATTTAAATTAGTATGTGGACCTGTAAGTCAAAACAAAAAAAGTGGCAGGTACTACTGGAATTTAAAATTAAAAAAATTATCTAGAAACTCTGAAAATATTGCTATATTTCTCTTTGCAAGTAAAGTCACAATAAGAAACGCTGCACTATTTATTCATTTTATTTTATTATATAAGGGAATGGATGTGTCATACTGACCTGTTATGTCATTGACATAACAGGTCGAGGTATTCAAAGCCGCTAACATAACTCTGGCACTTCCACAGAAAGCATGGGTCATGATTTCAGGCTTTGCTAATGATCAGCATTACAGATCCGTTAGAACAGGTCTGCTGTTACAGAGATAAACAAATGAAGGCAAGGCATTACACAGATCACATCTGAAGTTTGGCTTGGTTTTAACAATGACTTTCCTCCCTTCCCATCACTCCTACTGTCTTCTCCCACTACATCCTCTTTCCAGCTGAGTTTTTGTTGGTATTAACTACCCTTCATGGCTATTTGGTTAGTGAGCTGTAACGTCCTTTTGAGGAAAACCAGACAGGGGGACGAAAAAGAGCAGAAAGAGCAGGTACAACAGCAAAGGTTGGGGTTCCTGCCATCCCCGTCCCCCCCACACTGATTTTTAGCAACGTGACTACTGGAAAAAGATGGTAAACTGGCAAAAGTACTACAGTGTTTTCTTTTTGGTGTGTATTGTATTACTTGCTGTTTCTGCCAATATTATGAGCTTGATCTGTGCAGGTACTTAAGGTAGGAAACAAAGATAGAGACAAAGTTCCAAATGAACTAAATGCCACATGAAACCTGGGAATTAGTTGAAGATGTCTGAAGTAGGGCTGATTATTATTCCTGGATTTTTCCAGTTCCCAAGAAAGAAATGACAAGACAGCTGGGAACCGACCGTGATAATGTATTGGGATGAGAAGTTCCCTGGCAGATGGGAAAGAAAAGCACCCAACTAATGCAGAAAATTCAGCAGAGATCCACTCTCAAATTTCCAGTGGTTTTACCCATTTCTGTTGCTGAATTTCATCTATTACTCTAATCCTAATGGGATCTAGACCTTTAGAATGTCTCTACAAGGGAGAAGGATTGTCTCGTAGGATCAAGGTCTCATACAGAAGAACCACAGAACTACCATGCTTAAACTGGGCACCTGTGAAGTGTTCTTCTTCCTCACAAGATTTTAGCTTAGAAGAGAATATGTGAGCCTTTGGTATTTCCTAAAAAACAATAAACACCCTGATGTTTTAACTCACCTAGTATTTCCCCACCAACATATACTTCAGATTAGGCTGTGCTTTTATTTTGTTTTAGCATTTCTCTTAAGAGGAAGCACTTCTTTTGAATCAAAGCGATTACTGTAACCTGAAGCTCATTCTGCAAGGATGATCTCAATTATCAGGATGCTTTAATAAAGTCAATATTCTTTTCTTCTATATACTATTGTACATTAAGGAAAATAAGCAATATTTATGCATCTTGATCCAAACTCTCATTTCAGCAGTATTAATCCAAATGATTTTTTTTTTTCAGTGGAACAATATGCAATATTTAAGGGTTAAGATAGTGGAAAAAGCTGACATTTTCGTAGTTTCACTCTTAATTGCTCTTTTTCAGGTGTTCATTTTCATCATTCACCATATTACTAACTAGAATCAGTTCAAGTCAGTCCTTTAGTGTCAGGCTACCGAAACACTGTTTTCTTGCTGTTTTCCACAATGACTTTTAAATTGTGCCAAGATTCTATTAAATGAAGTAGTCACTCATTTCTTATAGTTTTTATCAACTGCTTCCCACTTGTCAGCACTGTCTGCCAAGTAAATATTGCCGCTTCAGTTTACAAATTATTCCAAATCATATGTTTTGGTAGTGTGCATTGTACAGAAAAGAGGTCAACTTTACAGTTGCATACATGTGATCTATAAATAACTTCCACAAAATTATTTACATCAAAAATGAGTCACCAAGTCACATATTTCTGGTTGTTATTTTCTAGGTCTCTATCTTTAGCAGTTTAAGTAGCCTGTTTTTCAGAAGTACAGGATCGCTATTTACACTCTGTCTTTTTAGGAGCGGAAAAATGGAAGCCAGCCAGAACTGTTACATGTCTGTTTCTAGACAAGTAAAAAAGAAAGATACAAACAAAACCTTAAATAAACTTACATTTAATCTTATTAACGGCTTCCTCCTTAGCTGTGCTTATTCACGGGTAGGAGTGACACTTATTTGTGCTTAATCATGGCTGACACTTCCAGTATGACTGAAAAAGTAATATGCTTAAACAGCAAAGCTGAACCCTGGGCCTCCACTTGGACTGCACCAGATAAACCAGAGGAAGAGGTCAGAAGACTCCTGTGCTGCCCACTAAACCCTCACAGAAGGTAGGTAACTCCTGCGAACGGGAGAGCTGTGTTTCCCAGAAAGGGCTTGGGCTGGGAGCCATGATGTGAAAGCCAACGTGCCTTTCGTCGCTTTTTGAAATGACACCGGGACAGTGGATCTCACAGCAGCTTAAAGGAGTAGCACTACCCAGGGAAGATGTGCAAGTTGAAGATCTCTTATACATCAGAGATCACTCTCCTCAAATACCCAGGATTCTCTTAATCTCCTTTTTCTCATTCTTTTACAGTCATCGACAACAACTATTGCAGGCATTGAATATCATCTTTCCTAAATAGTCTCGAGGCAGCACATGAGCAATAGCAGATGAGGAAACCATCCTATTACAGGTCAAATCTTACTACGAGATTTTATATCACATCGCACTGTACCTTTGTGGAGCTTCTGAGACATGGCCACGGTTGCCTGTTACTTGAGCAGCTCAGGACCTCCACATCCCTAATTAGTTGTGGATAGGAGAAGCAGGAATTCACCCTTTATGAGCTTAGGTGAGATTTACATGGCAGGAAAAGCACTAGATGAGCATCCTAAAACTGCACAAATTACAAACATTATAATACCAAGAAAAGGCACAGTAAAAATTATTATTATTATTAACAATTATTGCTAATTTCACACTGCAAATGTCAAATAGAGAACATTGTGCTGAAATCTAAAAGGATAAAAAAATCTCTTTGAATCTCCAGACATAATACAGTCATATCATTTATTATTTTTACTGCCTTTTTTTTAAATCATAGGAACATCAGCATTGTTGCTAGTTTTCTGATTTTTGCCATTAATAAATGTTAGCATTTAGGGCTCAGAGTGACTCTGCTTAGTTTGGGAATCGATGCAAAGGGAGCTGGGGAATATCTAACAAACTGATGATGCTTTTATTATGTATCTCGTTAAAGAGATGCCACTGGTAAATAACATAACGGCACAATATATGGACAGTTCATGAGAAACAAAATGTGAAGAACTAAAAAAAAGAAAATTAGGAAGATGATGAAGTTTTTTGGTAACACTCAAGTCAAGCAAATACAACATAAATGGAATGTGCCTTTAACACACTTCCCAAATAAGCATCTAAAATTCTTCAGGTATGAGATGTGTCACTTTATAGACTTATTTCAAATTTCTGCCAGAAACAAAAAAATATATAGAAACATAGCATGGCAAAAGGACACAAGCATAATATAACTGGGCTAAATGTAGCAAACTTCTAGACATTAAATCTCTTCTAGAAGTTTCACATTCTGTTTTTGAATCTGTAAAATAACAGTTGAAAGTTGTCACGTAAACTGCTGATGGTAAGGTTCCATTTTTTTCCCCCCACTCACTAGAGTAATTTGAAATTATCAGAAAAGACCATTATTAGCAGTATAAATCAATAAACTGAGGTAGTTCCTGAACGAGTATGATACAGTTAACCCTGAAATATGAATATTAAGATGTACAATCACAAATCAAATAAGGTTATCACCAACAGTAAACAGAAGAAACCCCATGACAAAATAGCTAAGTCAATAGCGAGTAAACAAAAGAAATGCCATAAAATGACCGTGAATAAAAATGTGTGAACTGTTCTGTAAGATCAGAACATTGACTTTTATCTCCAGTGGTTTAAGAAACCTAGTGGTTTCTTATAGATATGAAACCTAACTGCAAGTTTACAAAAATTCAGAATTTGAGAACTAAACAAGCACCCAGATGGAAGAGGCAAATGAGTCTGTTTATATTGTTTATTCACCTTGGGTGAACCAGGAAACCTCCTGGAACGATGTGAAATCCAATTCGGTTTCATAAGCAAGAATATAGCTAGGCATTACAATCTTCCACACTTTTAAAACAAAAAATCCATAATAACTTGTAAATGAAGTTTAACATTGTCCACAATGTGGGAGATAGATGGGGTGTAGCCAAAGCCTAAAGGTACACTGATGCAGTTTGAATCATTTAGAAGTGAAGAGACAGATAACCAACCAGTGAGCAGCCTGTTGACTACGTGCATTACATCATTTGACACAACCTACTGCCATATTAGGCTTATGCAGGTAAACGTAAAAGCATTGGAAGAGCGATGATAAATAGACTGTTGGCATTCTTTTAGGCAGAGACTGTTGAAGTCTTCGGCATTCAGCAAATTTCAAGCAGACTCCACAGTAACTGGATGTGCAATAATGAAAATTAGAAAATAGAGGCAGAGTGAACTGTACAGCACACGTCTGCCTGCACGTGGATGAGTGGGCTGTCTGAACATCAAGTGGTAAGATTGGCTCTTAATGATCATAAACTCCCTCCATCAGATAATAAAGAGGAAATGGGGATTACACAGCAACAGTATCAGAAAAGATGGGGGGACCTCAAAGAATTCTAGGAAAGTAGAAATTATATGACTAACTAAACTGATAATACAGAGGCACAAGGTTATGCTGAGCTATCTAGCCTAAGAGGTCTTAACCCTTCGCAGGGTTCTCAAGCAGCTCAGTGGGAAACAGGGCAGCAAGGATTGCTTTAACCAGGTACTAACAACAGAAGACAACATCGCATTTTGCGTTGACTATTAGAGGCCATGGTATAGGATAGCAAACATTTATCCTTCATCTCTAAATAAATGTGACCCAAGGAGTGTATTGCTTCTCAGGGAAATGTCTTCTTTCAAAAAAAAGTGTCACCCTTCCAGGGTCATCCTTTATTCTTGGCTACTGCAGCTTGCACAGTCCTTTACCTGAAGACAAAACCTTGTCCTAATTTCCAACAAGTCACCCCAGAATCTTTACAGCTTTCAATGCCATCTGATATATTAGCTTATTTAAGAACCTATCACCCATTACGAGCAATACTAGAATAATCGTAAAGTGATTGCAGGTATTGACTTAAAATTCTATGTGGCAAGTTACAGTGTACCCTTACTAACCAAACATTTCTACACAGATATTTGAAGTTGGGCTTAGTATAACACTTTCCATATCAAAGTATGTTTCTGTGTAAAGAAAGCAAGTGAAGATTAGTAATCAGCATGTGAAATATACCTCTCGAAGAACAAGGTTTTAAAATAATGATGCTATATTTCCAATAAAGACTGGCAAGGACTACATCAGTTTGATTTAAATGCTAGCCATCAAAGTAATTTTGTTCTGAAAAAGCCACAACATTGAAGCAAAATCCCCATCTCCAAATCCCAAACAAGTCAGACGGTCCCAAATTGTTTCTGCTTGGGAATTCTAAAAAAAATCGCTTTTCTGTATGGCAGAACTGTTGCAACAGGGGAGGTAAAAAGCATACCCAAACATCTGCAAGTTGTAACTCACTCACAGAGGCAGGCAGAGCAGAAAGGTATTTCTGCAGATAGCTGCCTGGTTGTTAAAAGATTACATGGAGCTATCACTGCCTGTCACCACATCTGTCTTTTCTAGAAGCAATTGGATGCACTTGGAAAGAAAAACCAAAGACACTCACTTCACTCTAAGTACCCAAACCCAGCTGGGGTTTTTGTAAGCTTTCTCCAAGGCCATCAACCAAATACAGGTCTTGAGAGAGATTGTGGTGAAAAAACCCACGCACATCTCAGACCTCAAAGGAATGAGGCATGGTCAGTGGGGGAGCCACAGGCACCCAGAGAGCACGAAAGGGAAACAGGGAGGACACCAGCGAGTTTTCGCTGCTTTCCAAGTAAGGCTCACAATTTTTCTCCAGTTCCACATAGGACCTGCTTTGGATGCCTAAGTCTGTGGTGGCTCTTGTGCTAAACAGTTAAACCTTATGAAAACCCTTTAAAAACTTAATAACTTCTGGTTTTACACTACAAATTCGTGCTTGCTAAATACCGCCATTTCTTAAAGATGCAGCGTCTCCCCCAGCTGTGTGCAATCGTGAGGGTTACTTAACTGAACAGTGCCTCTGGCATGAAAGTCACTATCACTCACAGCTCTTAAGTGACTTAGTTCACAACTCCCTGTTCTCTGCCCATTCCCGACTGGAGAGGGGCCCACAGCACAAGAACTACCCTCACAGTACGAGCTCTTCGGTGCCTTCGCAGCAGAGCTGGCAAACAAGCATTAACTGGGTCCCCCTACTGACTATGCTGTCAGACTCAAAATTAGTACGTCTAGAGCAGTCTCGTGTAATATTAAAGGACTCCACAGGAGCTTTGTATTTCATCTGCTATACGTGTTCTGTGGGTAGGTAAGAGTTGTTCAGCATCTAGTGCATTCCCCATGGCAATTTCAAGTCTTTATTTGCTTTAGAAATCAGAACTTCTTACTTCCCAAGTTTACCTCAAACATTAATTAAGATTTATTTTGAGATGCTTGCATGCTTCAAAATTATATCGAACAAGAAACAGCATCAGGTGATATTTTTTACTAATAGATTTTTAGCCGTTCTGTATAATGCAGCACAGCTGCATGAATGGTTCAGGAATAATGTGCAAGACATACTGCCTTACTTCAGCTACTAAAACCTATAATCAACTGCGCACTCATGAAATCACAGTTTAAAGAGATTACATTTTTAAATCACATTTGTGCAAATGAAAAAGGTAGCATTATCCCACTCTTAAAATTATTTCCAAATTCCATTTTTTGTTCAAATTAAACCAGTACACTCCTATAATTTCTCAAATATCCATTCATCAAGGTGTAATTCTACCCTATTAAGCACAGAAACAATACCTTCTTACCTCACAAATCTGTGCTCTTATCTCACAAAACTAGCAAAAATGGGGGTTAATTGATTCTTCTACTTCTATAAAACTGTTGAGCCAACACAGCTGAAACAATTTCTGTTCCATCTTCTGTATCATCATAAATACCACTAGCTCCATGCAAGACCTGTGAGTTCAATGAGTGTTCTGAAGACATAAACTGAAATGGTTGCACAGCTGCAACCCAAGACTTCTCTAACACAATCTTTGTCATCACTGATGAGGCATAAAATGGAAATTACCCACCCCAATTCAAATTACTGTATTCTTGGCAGTTTTGAAATAAACCTCTCCATTTCATTGTAATCTGGGCATACATATTCTGAACATTACTGAAGCAAACACCATTAATTTCACAATGAGAATTTTACAGACTCACTTATAGGAGTAGACCTGCCATTTAAAAACAAAACAAAAAATTTTCTCTGTTGGATTAGAGATGAATTCTGCTTCCAGTGAATCTTAAAAGTAGATTAATTTGAATAAGGAGGAAGAAAAGTCTTTAAAATATATTTTGTCCCACTTGCTCCTTTGTCAGACTAGGTCTATCACAAGAGCACACAGTTGTTTGCTGTAACCAGAAATTAAACTCACTCATGAAAATGATAATAAATGTGAAAAAGTATCCCACACCAAGGTTTTAAATTCATCTTGTAATTGAAAAAGGTGTAGTTCATTCCTCACAAATAAATTCAATGTGTCTACATTTTAAACACAAAAACCTCAATACAGCGAGGTGCTGCCAGCTTTCATTTGTGTTACTGGGACAGGAAAGGTTCTCAGTACCTCACAGGATGCTCTGTTTGTTAAATAAAATGATTAGTCTGATACTCAGCTCTGGCTCGAATGATCAAAAGTTACAGATAGGTGAGATTTCAGTCCAGTATGGACTTTCCATGCACTCCTGTAACATCAGGTTCTGGGAAAGTATAGTGGCAACATCGCTGTAGAAGAAAAAATACTACAACAATGTAGATGAGAATGCCAGAGCTCCAGCTTTTCCGAATTATTAGATTATCTAGGGAAGGTATGGAAAACATGGGTTCAGTTTCTCTAGCTGCTTTTTATCTCCTGTACAGATAGGGTTTTTAAAATTTAAGGGTAGTAATAGATAGCTATCAAATTTTGCCTTAGGTTTTACAGCATCCTCGTTGGAAAACTCCTCTCAAAACCTCACTATCACATTGCTGAGCATTTCAACACTAATGTACTTGGTTTGTTACTTTTTTCATTTTGTTTGCCGTACATAAATCCACTTTTTTATTTAGAACAATGCTTATTTTCTCTCTCAACATTAATGGTCTCCTTTTTCTTCTTCTCATATGCTCTGATTAATTCCAAGATCTCACTTTCATTTATTCAGTTATAGAAGTTCTTATCTAACCATTTTTCACCTTAAACAATTTACAGTACTGACAAAGTTTTATTTAAGGAACTATCTGGTTTCAGTCATTAACTCTACTGATTTATCAAATTTCTGTATTAAAAAAAAAATCTATTGCTCAGTCAGTAATTCTGAACGTACTCTTACGACTGCTGCTTAGTAGCTTCTGTTCTCCATTAAGAGAGCCCCCTTCATACCCCAAGACACACCATTCTAGCAGGATTTCTTTTGCCTCCAGGAGCACTAACATCATCTGCAGATCACACTATACCCAAAGCTAAGGAGTCTACAGTAGATGCATAGCATCATTCCAACAGAAATAGCTCCAGCTCCTATTACTGTTCCCCTACCAGCAGGGAAGACCAGAAACTCAGCCCTACTGATTTTCAGTTTACTATCACTTCAAGCACTTCTTCCTCAATTTAAAACCCTCTGCCTAAATCAACTCCACCTCCTGGATAGGTCTTAGCAATTAAATACCAGCAGCAATCAAAAAAAGACGCTTCACATGTGTGGTCAATCAGAGCAGCCCTAATGACAAGAAAGGCTTGTTCCCACTCTCCTTCCTTACTGGGGGAAGTCCTATACATACTTTATTTTATTTACTATTGCTTTACCCTTCTTTTAAGATATGGGAGATCCAAATTCAATTCCCTGTCCCAATGTATACTTAGTAGTATGTAATGAAGTGGGCCTGAAGAAGCATGCAATCATATAGCTCCATTAATTGTCGGGTAGTCAACCTAGCAAAACAAGAAAAGAGCCTTCTGGATTTATACTCAGTTCCGTTTTGTTTGGTGAAAGAACTGAGATGAGAAAATAATGGGACTTACTCAAGCTAAAGTTGTGTATCTTCAAAATATAAACTTCTCCAGAATTTCTGTGTTTAAATCCCTCTGGATTTTTTGAACAGACTTTTTTTGTATTCGTAATTTTGTTATCTCCAGGAGAATGAAAAAGCTATAAAGTATTTAATTTAAGAATTTAATTTCAAACAGATAAATGAACAGGAGTGCACTTTAAATTATAAATAGGAAAATTGAATGATAAGAAATATGCTTTCATTACTTTCTAAGTACAGTAATAACACTTGCTACCTTGGGCCAGAAGATTATTGGCAACCGAAGTTTTAATCATCAAAACAGAAAGATTTTGCGTGTCTGGGAGATAGTTGTTGCTCTACTACAATACATTTCTTGATATTTTGAGCTTTGGCTAATAAACATTTAATAATGATTATATTAAAAGTTATTGTCCTTGGGGCTTGCTTTTGATGTGTACCATATAAAACAGGTGTCTTGTATTATTTTACTGGCACTGGGGCTTTCCGGTTTGCATTGGGCTTAGAATTATTAGTTTAGAATCCAGTTGCTGTCTTTGTTATTGCTTTGTAAAGTTCTAATTAGAATTTGAGGAGTCTAAAGAAGTAATATGCCTTATGAATAGCACTATGTCTTTTAGATGCATGATTGCTATTCACTTTCTTTTGCTTGTTTTATTAAGCAGAGAACAGCAAGGAAATGTTTGAATAATCTTGTATATTTGATCTTTGTGTATTGGAAAGAATTGATTAACAGTAAGAATATGGGATCACGCTCAACCTGTATCCACTTTTAAGTTAGAATAGAGATGGTGGTAATTAAAAAGTCTTTGAGCAGAATCTGTATTAAAAAATTCTCCACTGGTCATTTAGACTGTACGATTCGGTTAGAAGGGATTTCTTAAGTCATCTAGCCCAGATGCCTTCACAAGGACAGGTGACACTACAACTGAAACATTGCATCAAGTTTCCTCTTGAACACCTCTACTGCTGATGCCCCCACAATTTACAAGGCAATTGAATGTCTGTCCTCAAAGCTAGGAATCTTAAGCGATACTACTAAAGAAAAAATTCCCTTTTTTCATACACACTTCTGCCTTAACACACACAGACGCAAGCCTGTCATTTCAATGGAATAGTATGCAAATGACCCGAGTCCTCCCTTCCAGCCAGACCTCTCCGATATCTTAAATCTTTCCTACAGCTGTACAATAAATAGCTATTTTCATATAGTTGTATAAACAAACTATTTAGAAATACTCAGTGATTGTGTGGAAAAATCAAAGGACTGATTTCTGACTTCTTTCTGTCCCTTGAGTAATGAATGAGATCACGATAGGACTGCTGCTTTTCCGCCAGGACTGATACACTCTCCATTAAGCTATCACAGTCTGCTACATAAAAGCAGGGTGAGGGATGGGAGGCTGAATATCTTGGGCAAGCAGGGAAGTTATTGAAATACCCATATCCAACAACTGGCTGGCAAAAGAGAAGTAGTTGGAGATATGTAAATAATTGATTTTTCAATTTAGCTACTGACTTGAAAAATCAAAGAAACAAATTCAGACCAATTGACCCAGAATAGAAGCGTTTTGGGGGATTTCCCCCCTCCCCCCCTTATTCTCTCTTTTCAAACACACTGAATGTGACAGGCTATTCAGTCTCTCTTTTGTTCTTTTTTGAATAGTTAAGATTGATCTAGATAGTAGAAGGGTTTCAGCTGATGAATCAGAGAAACGTCCATCTCAGAAGGCCTCTGGCTACTTTTGAGAGGCATAAGATGCCTCAGTTCAAGTCCATTTTACGACTTAGAAAAAAGATTACAGGTCAGTTCCCTAGCCACTGGTTTAAGAAACCAGAAGAGCTTCAGTTCAGAATGATCAAACAGAATTATTCTGACATTTCTAAACTTTTTCCTTCCTTTCTCCAAACTAATTCTCAATCTGTATATGCAGTTTTAGTTCAAAATAAACACGTACACATTTTCTGCCTGGATAAATCACTATTTTTGGTTTTGGGTTGTTTGTTGGTTTTTTTTTTTCCTTGGGAAGGGGTTTGTTTTGTGACTTTTTCCCCTGAGCTCTGTATGCAATCAAAACCAGATTATCTTCAGCAGTGGGCTATTTTCTTCTTCTCTTTAATGGTCAGCAGTGGAGTGGAAAGTCAGCCAACTGGAGAAAAACTCTTGCCTGTGTTGGACAATCTCTATTGCTCATCACTGATGTCATTAGCAGGACAAAAAATGCTACATCTTTTTATCTCTGCGAGTGGCTGATCTTTGGCAGCTGCAGGTAAGTTCAAGATCTAAAGGCAAGCATGTTCATTTTACTCTTGACAAGAGGAAAGCTGGACTTCTGATTATGAACTACATGTAGCAGCTATTAGATTTCCTGCTTTCACTGGTTAGTCACATTCATTAGCTCTAAGTTATTTCAGTATTTCCTAGTTCACATGTGTGCATCCATTAAGTATCCAGTAGCTTAACTAGAGTCCCTGGGAGTTACATTCGTTAAAAATTTAACATTTTAAGTTTGGTGCTCCATCCATTGTGGAATATTTGTGATGTCTTTTGGACTTGATTAACAAAGACAATTAAGAGACTGAAGAATCATTAATATGAGGAAAGGCTGAGAATGCTGGGACTGTTCAGCCTGGAGAAGAAAAGGCTCAGGGGGATCTTATCAATGTGTATAAACACCTGAAGCAAGGGAATGCAGAAGAGGGAGCCAGGCTCTTCTCAGTAGCACCCACTCACAGGGGCAAAAGGCAGTGAGTAAAAGTTACAAAACATGAAAGAAACACTAAAAAAAAAAAAATATTAGAACCATGAAAGTCAATCCGAACACAAGAAAACAGGCTTTTACTGTGCAAGTGGTCAAACAGTGACACAAGTTACCCAGAGAGCTTAGAGTTTCTATCAGTGAAGATATTCAAAACGCAACTGGACAGAGTCCTGGACAACCTGGTCTAAGATACCCCTGCTTGAGCCAGCGGTTCCTTCCAACCAAAACCACTCTGTGATACCGTGAACAAAACAAAAAAGAACAAGTCTACTGACGCAAGGTAACACAAACTGCTGGATACACCGAGCCGCTGCTGCCCTTACTGAGGGCAGGGCATTGCCCTCCTGCAGTTCAGTGCCGTGTCCCCTTCCAAACAGGTCAGCACACAGTTTCCAAACACAGCGCGGAAACTTTGCATTGGCCTGTAATTAGGCATCCAGGGATATGCTTTCTTACCTGTCTGAAGTAGTAAGTTAGTTACAAAGACTCACTAAAAGCAGTCTACAGTCAACTTTCATCCAGAAAATCAGTAGTTAAAGCACAGGCTCAGGGTGCCTATCCTTCCCCTATGAGCAGGACGAAGCCTCCCATCCTGCAGGCAAGTGCTTTTGCCACGTACAGTAGATGGAGCGCAGAGGAACAGCAAGCAGCGCGCCTTTCAGGTACTCATGCGACAGAGCCAGCACCATGCAGAACGAGAGCGAACGGCTCTATAGCCTCATGGCTCACACAACCGGCACACGAGCCAGGTCTGGAACTCAGGGTTCCCTTTTAGTTTGAAATACTTTATGCCACTGCTACCAGTCCTAAAAAGAGAACAAATTAACGCTAGTTATTCATCTGTTCTATAAGCTACAGGATTCTCTTCTAAAGGAGAAATCAGAACTTACAGACAAAGCTTTAATATGATTTCAGCTTTTACACATTATACGCTGCATTTCGGTTCCTAGCACTAGTACAAGGTCTCAGAAGTTGCTCATCTTCCAAGCTGCTTCCATACACAGAAAGCTGAATAGCTTACAAATTTTTGAAGGTATTTAAAGATGTATTCAGGTGTCAGATTGGGTTTAAAATAACCTAAAGTCTGGCTTCACAGCAACTAAATCTGTCAATTAATTATCATGTTCTTTTTTCCTTTTAAAAATGGTTTCCTATATTTGATATATTTTGACCCATTTATTATTTTAAGGTGTAGCTTTTTAGCAAAACAGATTAGTGCTTAATTACTACATGAAAGCAAAGTGAAAAAATGCTTTGATTGCAAATGAGCAGCAAACTATGTATGATGCATTTACATTTCCAATGCTTTTAAATGCCCTTGGACGATGTATCCTGATACTATTACATTTCATACGTTTTGTGTCCTCCTCCTCAGTTAAAACTACAGATACAACTTATCCAATTTGTTTTCTACATTAATTTTCATTTATAATATGAAACAAGTAAAAGATGTGGTTAAGTCAGGCAACAGGAAAGTACAAAATACCTTTTCTGTTTCTCAATAACTAAGTGTCAATTACTATTACTTGCCTGTTCGTTTTTAACTTTGTGGTCACATTTTGGGGTTTTTTTTGACAAAAATCTAGTGTTACTTCTTTAAAGCAAATTTGATAGCCCACTCAGCAAACCACCAGTAGCACAGTAGTTGAACACAAGTTCTGTTCCGATTGCCTTGTTCCAGTAATCTAATGGCATAAATGTGTGTGCACCAAAGCAGCTTGCAAAATATACACACATGCAAAACAAAGGAGTCATGAAACTGTTGGGTTTGTGAAATATTGGGAGGCACAACAAGTTTATTTTTAATGTGCTATTTGTTTTTAACAATTGTTTGTGCCTAACCACATACATAACTAAATACACAACTAGAAAATTAGCTAATAAAATGATTAGGGGACTGGAGCATCTCTCCTATGAGGAAAGGCTGAGGGAGCTGGGCTTGTTCAGCCTGAAGAAGAGAAGGCTGACAGGGGACCTTATAAATGCTTACAAGAGTGGGTGTCAGGAGCATGAGACCAGACTCTTTTCAGTGATGCCCAGCGACAGGACAAGGGGCAATGGGCACAAACTGAAGCGTAGGAAGTTCCGTCTGAACATGAGGAAGAACTTCTTCTCTCTGAGGGTGACGGAGCCCTGGAACAGGCTGCCCAGGAAGGTTGTGGAGTCTCCCTCTCTGGAGATATTCAAGACCCACCTAGACGCAGTCCTGTGCAGCCTGCTGTAGGTGACCCTACTTTGGCAGGCGGGTCGACTAGATGATCCCCAGACGTTCCTTCCAAAACCCTATCATTCTGTGATTCTGTGAAAATTCGATAGCCAAGTAGAATATGTTCACACAACTGTGCTTTGTGTCAAAAAAAAAAAAAACACCCCTCTAGTTAAATCTGAGGATTCTCTTAAATTACACTCACAAAATGCTTTGACATCACTGCTTGCCCTAAGATGGAGAGGTCATTTGACCAAGGGAACTGATGAGCAATGGGATAATGACTAAGATTACTGTGGTATTGGTTGCCTTGATAGCCTATTGCTCTGCTAATTAAGCCTCTGCCTTGCGCAGAGAACAGCAGTTCTCTCTTGCACTGAAAGGTTAAAAACACCACAATTCTTAAATGGGAGTGACAGAAGATGCTCAAATTATGGTCTCTTTGGTGCTTTGCCATGAGTTTAAAGGTTAGCACAGGAAGTAGCAATAAGGAAGTCCTTCCCTGGGATGTGGCCTGATGAAAATTCTCTCCTGTGTTGCTATGGCACAAAACTTCTATTTCACGCCTACAAGGTTTCAGCCTTTGATTTTTCTGATTCACTGTCGAAGCTCTCATCTCTCTCACAGTATTAAAGTCACAGTACATGGTCATTCACACATTTTATTAGCAGGGGAAGGACTGAAATGGATACACAAAAATATAATAAATAAGAATACAACAGTATTCACCTTGAGGAGCTCAATTTTCAAATGTCCTGACCTGTAGCAATGCTATAAATAACAGCTCAAAAGGGACAAATTAAGTAAATTAACTTTTACGTAAAGAATTCCTACTGAAGTACTGCATAGGTCTAAGTAACCAGACTCAGTCTCACTAATACTTCAGAAAAAAATCAAAAGCAAAACCACCGTACAAATTCAGCTCCCCACGTGTGAAAACAGCAACACCATTGCTTGTTATTCCAAAGTTATTAAACTGGTTTGCCTCAACTTCACTTAATTTTGTAAGTAGTAATGAGGCCTGTGAAATAAGAGGGTATGGTTTGGTCCTACAGGATGAGGTTTTCAAAGGCATGGTTACAATTCAGGTGGGAAATGGCATTTATATCTTTGGAATTATCCCGTACAGGCTTTAGTCAGTTTGCCTGTGTAGAGGTTTTTTTTCCCCTTATATTTATAACACCACTACGGAATTATGTGGTCATACATGCAACACAGCTGCCTACTGAGATTGGAGGAGAGAGTCTGTCAGAGGGTACAGTCTGAGACAAGACCACTCCAACCTCATTTCTGCCTCTTGATGGGGACTGCGGCATGACAGTTGCTTTGGTTCAACTCAAAGCCTACTGTAAGCAGAGCTAAAAAACCAAACACGCACAAAAGAACAGTCCTGGTGAAAAAATACCTGGTTTACAATACCACATGTAGGGCCGCGTTTGTCTGACTGAACAGAAGCAACTTTATATTAATTCTTATTAATTATTTTTAGTCAAATCAAATAGGAAAAATATTGCCACTTGAAGAAAAACACCCCATAGATTCAGACCTCAGGCTGACGCAGGGACATTTTACTTTAGTCTTCACTGACTATGTTATTTTTCACATCTGGGAGCTGTACTGTATCAGCTTTGTTACCCCTTGAATTTTTTCCATGTATAAATGTTAGTAACAGTCAAAAAGCATAGAGGGTTTTTTTAGCAGAGCTTTCTACAGCTGTAGAGTTGTATGTACACCTTCTGTAGTGAGCTGAAGCAATAGAATTGGAGAGACACAGTACCACTCCTTCCTGTACTCTTTTGGGCTAAACTGTAATACTTTAATTAAAAAAAAAAACAAAAAAAAAAACAAACAAGAGCATCAGCTAAAGTTCTTTTATTTTTTTTAACACTGTTGTACAGTTCTGGTTTCCCAATTCAAAAGAATAGATCCAGTACATCTGAAAAAAAGAACAGTGATAAGAACATGCAACCGATACTTTCAACTGACTGCTGTTAAAAAAAATACTCCAGATATAATACAAGTTTGCAAAATTATGAGCATAACAGAAGTTGAATAAAGAAGAATATGCTTCCTTTTTTCTTAAAGGAAACACCATGCTACCACATGAAACTAGCAAGCAGCACGCAGAACAGTCAGAAGGCGGTGATTCCTTGCATGAGGCATAGCTGCAGACCTCCTCACTGGGGCAATACCATGGACACCAGAAGTCTACCTGACTCAAATGGTGTTTGGACAGCTTCACAGA
>Ga0065711_1002777_pt1 | contig 31753 bp, 17 predicted proteins | sample Hoacrofraction12_FD_59098 | JGI IMG/M metagenome (GOLD analysis project Ga0065711, IMG submission 59098) | Hoatzin crop microbial communities from Cojedes, Venezuela - Epithelial fraction 12 v2 (version 2) | ecosystem: Host-associated > Birds > Digestive system > Esophagus > Crop | place... | reverse complement strand
CCGCCCGGCAGCCGCCCCGCACGCGCCGCGCCTCACCCCGCTGCGCGCCTCGCGGCGTTCCAGAGCCTTCCCCGCCGCGCATGCCCAGTGCCGACTCCCGCTGACTGCAGCAGCGCGGCGCTGCCTCGCCGTGGCGGGCTGGGCTGAGGCGGGAAGCGGCCCTGGGCAGCGGCCGTCCTTCTTCCCTCAGGTACGTGGCGGAGTTTATGTGGGATTCAGTGTCAGATAACTCAGTCTGTGGGCTGACTGATTGTTTACTGGTTGAACTGTTTGGGGGCAAAAGGCTCAAGTACAAAAACAAGCAAAAATTAGATGCGTTTCTGTGAATTTTGTTTTTGCAGAGATACAGAAAGTTTTGTAACTTTCAGTTTTCGGTGATTTGCATTTTTACATTTATTGTAAAATCACCACCGGATGCGTACAAGGCTTTTCAAACCTTGAGCCATTTCCTCATGGCTTCGCTTCTTGCTTGCTGAAGCTGGTCCTGTCTTTCCAGGTGCATTCTTCTGACAGCTGTATACAGTTGGAAACAGCAAGAAGTGGTAATTTTTTCATCGTTAGGACAAAAAGCTTATGCTAAATGGGCAATAACTACATGTATGACTACACGTTGGGCTAAATGCTGACAAATGTTGTGTCAGAAGCCACTATGTAAAGAAAAACTACACCACCTCAGAGGCCAGCTGGAAGTAACCTTAGTTCCGGATCTAGTTGTCAACACGGGCACTCGGCACAGGACCAGCATGCCCATGCTCCTGTTGGGGTGTACTTGTCTGCAAGTCATCAAACATTATAACTGAATATAAGTATTAACGCTTATACCTCCAAATGTTATAACTGATAATTAGAAATAATCAATTATTTGTTGACATTTTTTGTTACAGTGGATGTTTGAATGGAGACACTGGAGTATGCCTAGCACAGCAATAAGACAGGCAGCTATTGTCTTGTTTCGGAAGTTGTTTAATCTCATGCATGGAAATGAAAAAGAGTTTTTGATTAAGAGAACTTCTGTAGTCTTCTTTGAAGTGTCTTTATTAAAAAATTGAAATGTTCTAACTACCTTTCTTTTTGCTAGTTATGAAATCATTAGCAGAACATGAAATAATGAAAGAAAATGTGAAGGATACTTGAAATATTTCCTCTGTGGTTTTCACCAATGAGAACAGTAGGTAGCTTTGTGCCTTTTTTTATTTTTTCCTAGAAAAAGTATAAATTTACCTAGCTAATATAGATAACATTGCAGAATAAGAAAAAAATCTCATTTAATTGACAGTTTATCTAGGGTAAGACAAAAACTGCCTAGAAGAGCAGAAGTTCTTTTATATTCTTTTTATGCTTTGATGTTTCTTATTCAATAAGAATTTTTTAAATGTCAGGAACATTTAACAAATAAAAGGAGATGTCCCTACACAAATGAACCGGCTGTTCTATCCACCTGGTTAAAATAAATGACCAAAGTGCAACCAGTCACATCATTTCTCTCATAATTTTTCTGAGCAATGCCCTCCATACCCACTACTGACAACAAGAGAGATCCTGATATTGGTTATAGCTTAAGGGAGACTGGCTGTAGCAGAGTTACAGGGCATTACGAGCAAATTAGAGCAGAAAGCATAATTCATACTTTCTGAGAGACAGTACAATTTTGGGTGCCTGTAGGAACAGTCTACAGAAATACTGACCGAAATAATCTGAAGAGAAGTTTCTAAAGCGGAGTTTACAGGGTTTTTTTACACAATGATCATATAAAGCTATCAAGGAAGGCTTTCAGAATAATTACACCATGAAAATCGAGCGTTCAAGTTTTAAGACTTGAACATAAAGAGCATCAAAGCATTCTAAAGGCAAACTAGTACTACAAATTAAATCTCGTGAAAAAGCAGCAGACTGCTTATGCATGAGCTGAGCTTAATGTCAGCCTATAAACCAATGAAGAGGATCTGAGGTAAGAGCCAGAATAGGTTTCAAGCATATTTTGGCTTGTCTGGTTTTGATTAATACCATAGGACTGCCAATATAAATTTTATCTCATTTATTGATAACATCTTAAAGTATCTCCCTTGGATCATGATAAACCCAGTGTTTACAGCAGAAGCTTGATGAAGCATTCATTTCAAATTAAAGTCAAAACATAGTCATTTTCAAGCAAGATGCGTGTGAGATACCTCCCAAGTCTGAGCGGTAATGATGCTTTTGCCTCAGGCAAATGACCTAGACAGTTACTGAAAAGGGGTATTAGCAAACTGAATTGAAGAAGTTCAGATGATTGGAGTGTAAAACTGAAGGAATCTTCATGTCTTATGAAACCTTACCAGTTTCACATACAGGAGTTCACTTAGGTGAATTGCTTGTCAGAAGACAGATAAGGATCAAAGTGTTAAAAATCAGATTGCAAGCACCAGTGATTCAGAATCATGTAAGAAGATAATCTAATTAAATTATGGGGAGAAAGGTGTGTATAAGTCATGTGATACTACACCATGTGAAAAAAAACTATTTGGGAAAACGCATTCTTCCTGCCTGCTCCCCTATGCTCTTTGTACACCACTGCAGCTGAAAAATCCAAGAGTCAGAAAAACATTATCCATTCCACGCTAAATAAAAAATGGAAATTTATGTCAAATCCTATGCAGGACGGAGGCTGCAGTATAAGATGTGCCTTATACAATTTGAAGCTTAAAACCACAAGGATGAACAGAGTAGGCTACCATTAGAAAATGATATGAAAGCAATTTCTTATAGTTCAAACCATGTTTCAGGCATTTAATGGAGAAGCTGAGCACTAACTCTGAGGATGCTTTAAGTGTGATACTGTAAGGATATTAAGATGTTTATGCTGCAAACGTGTAAGTTAGTTACGCAACTAACAGGATTGTAACTAATAATACCCAGTAACACCAGTTAGGCGGAGTGTATTCTCCTTACTGTCTTTTTCAATAAATTGTATTTTAGTCTCCTTGAATAAAAACAGACCTACCTAACTGTACAATTTCACAAAAATATGATGATTGCTTTATGGTAAGGGCACACTGCAAGTTTTTCTGTACAATTCATTGTCGCTCAGGACTTGAAGCATCCTTTCTCTTCCAAGCTGGAGTCCTTGGCAGAAACAATGTTTTGCTCTAGTCTAAAATGTCATAGGGATGATGGGACAGGAACTATGTGCTGAAGTGGAGGCAGTTCTTTAATACTGGTGATGGAAAGTAATGTGTGTATATATATGTATACACACACAACTCATTTTACTGAAACTGAAATAAATTGGGGAGGGAAGGAAAGTGATTTCACAGCTGCTCTTCAGTATGCTACTGAATTCCTTTTCTCTCTGTTGATCTAAATGCAAAATTCAAGACAGCTTTTCCTTAACATTCATTAATTACTGTGAGTATGGATTTGGAATTTGGGGGTGTTGGAACTATCAAGGTTTGGATTTGTCTCATCTATGATTCATTGAATGCTTACAGAAATACAAATTTAATCTGCATGTGTCATCTCAGTGCACATGACTGAATGCAACTTTTCTGCTGTCATCTGAAAACTTACGTAATGTTTCAACTTAAGTAGAAAATGACAGTATTTATAAAATACACGCAGTATGTAACACTAACCACAACTTTCTGAGAACAGAATGCAGAAATATACTTTCAGCAGTTGCACAGAAAAATAAGTTATTAGCAGATCTATAATGATAACATTTTATTGGAATTAATAATTAAACTAATACTGTAAGGAATTTTTTTTTAAGATGATTCTTGTTAGAAACTTTTCCCTAAAGAAGGGGAAGTAACTTATAAGGATATGGATGGCATTTGATTTATTTTGTTATTAGGCACAAGCTCTTTAACATAAGTTATTTCAGAAGTTAAATTATCTTGTAAAAGCCAAAGGGCTCTTCTGAAGTACTTTCTTCTATGCACATTATGGCTTCAGTACAATAGAGTTTACCTACATTTCATAATGTAATTGAAAACCACTCAATTTTATCCTAGTCAGAGGATGGGAAAAATCTAGATTATTCTATGTTTTTCTAAGCTGAACGTGTTCAGGACAGCTGACAGGTATTCAAGATAAGGATGAGTCTAACAGTAATTATGCTACCTTTTGAACTAATGATTCCATTATGTAGTCACAGAAGCGCTTTACAGAGCACCGGAAGTGAGAACAAACACTGGTGCAGATTTAAGCTCAGTGGCTATAACAAAAACGATGTCTAAGTAAACTTGTCTGATAAAGCTGACAAGAAAAGCCTCTAAGCAATAGTTTTGCTGATGGCGCTGAAAGGTAATGAAAATAAAAATTAGAAATAAAGATTTTCCTACTCACTTCACTAATATAGTGCAGGAGCGAGAAAGGCAGAAAAATAGATTCTTTAATGAAAACACTCGAACAAAGGATATTCTGAGGGTATGACTCCATGTGTTTGTTAGATATAGGTATAGAAACTGAAATATATTGAAACTATTTAAAAAATAAAGTACATACTATTCATAGTATTTCTTTTTCATGCTGTGCTTTATCACTGGCTCCTTTTGTTACTTTCAGTAACTAAAGAAAATCCTGCTAGTTCTGAACTATAATTACATTTTTCAGACAGATACTGTAGACATACCTTTAAAGATAAAATTTATAACTAAAGAAGATGTGTTTGGGACTTCTAGTTTATTCTTCTTCCTCTGTTCTGTTCTGTCTGTCTCTATCTGAATATGCGCGTCTGGTGTCATTTCAAGGACAGATTAAAAGGCCAGAAATAATTACAGTTTTTCTTTAAAGCAGAACTAGGTGTGGGTCCTGTCATCCGAATAACTATACTGCTGTCAAAGGAAGTTTTGTCTACTGCACTTCCTGGTAGTATTGTTTATGGTTGACACACATTTAGTTCATTGCTATGTCTTGTTTGCTTTGTCAAAAGAGCTTGAGATCAGGTAAGAGAGTATGTCGAAACCCAGCAGTGGTAAACTTCACCTTAATCCTTGCAGACATTTTATGCTTTGAAGTTCAAGGACTCCTGTCTTTTTCTAATCTATTTTTATGATCCTTTCCAAGTCACATAATATTTGTGGTGTCTAACATGTTTTACTGGAATACTTCTATAACTTGTATTTCTTGCCTGTCGACAGGAAAAACGCAAGTTGTAAAATGTTCCAGATAATGAAAATTGAGAGTAAACACTTCAGGGTAAGACAGTGAAGCAACCAGATAGGTTTCACTTAACAATTAAACCTTGTGGGAAGTTTTAAAAAATGAGATTCAATTTTTAATGCTATCCACATGTAGAAGATCCATAGAAAACTGGAACAGCTGATACCTAGGGCAAATCAAGATGAAATAAAGGTATAGGAATTAAAAGAATACTCTTATTTTCCAGGTAGTTTTTTCTGTGCATTGCAAGTTGGTACTAGCTGAACATTTAGTAAACTGCAAAGTCAAAATTATGTTATTTTGTTCCAAGGACATCCACAGCTCATGTCATTCTTTTTACAAAATAAGTAAAAGGTACCATTTCCAGAAATGTGGAGGAAATATTTCAACTACTTATTTGTTTAGATATCATCTTCTCATAGAGCTCCTTCAACATAGATCCTTGATTTTATAAAACAAAACCACCTAGCATCAAGATAACTGGTGAGATTTCTTTTCAGTTTCTAGTCCTCCCTACCATAATGGTTGTAAAGTGAAATCAGAGTGTAAGGGATTTTTTTTTTTATGGTGGTCTTCGGGTCTTGTACCCAATCATCTCTTTGTCCAGACACTTTCAGAGCTCAAGTAGATGCAATCTATGTCTGTAAGCTCATTCTTTTACTCCTAAGGTGATTTATCTCACAAAAAAAACCCTTTCTGCGAGAGTAAATCAATTCCTTTTTTTAATGCCATTTTTCACGCAACTACCATACGGATCATATGTATAAGCGTGTGCAGAGAAGCCTTGTAGAGCTTTCTGTAAAAGCTGTTTAAAAGGATTTTAACTGTTATTGTTGTCTTGAGAGATTGTTACAGCTATGTTCAGAGAGGCTTTTTTTATTCTACTAAATCACAAGCTTCCATGCACAGTGTTCTTGTGATTTGTTTTTGTACACCTTAAATCTTCTTGAAGTTTTGCTTTCCTAGGCTATTACCACAGGCTGTTAGTGGGGGAGCAGTTTTTATCAACCACTGAGGTAGCTGTAAGTGGAAAAAAAATACGACTGTTTCTGTCTCTGCTTTAGAGGTTCTTCAGCATTAGCAAATTTCAGAAAGAATGGTGCTGTATAGGTTGTGTTTCTGTTTTTATTGATTACTGCTTAATGATCATTACCTCCTATGTACAGACCAAAACATACTTCAGAAAAGGCAGTAGCTCTCACTGTTGCATGCCTTCACTAAAGCTGGCACTTGCTTACGAGGATTATGGTGGAAATCAGAGTTTCTGATGCCTTCTAACATATAAAAGTATCCCAGTCCTGTTTTCAGGGTCATTTGACTGCAAAGGAAGAAAATGACAGGCTGAAGGAATGTCAATTACGAAAATCCCCAACCAGATTTTGACAAATGTGCTTAGAATAGAGTTCACTTACTCTTGGTAGATTAAAAAAAAACAAACAAAAATGTAATGTCTTAAGGGGCCATATCTGTGTGGGTAAGATAACTTAACAGCTATCTTACATAACAATGCGTAGTTATATAGATCAGTCTTCAGGAATTTTCCATTGTGTCTACAGTATGCTTAGTATAACATGCAGCATATTCTTTTTACATGCTGAGTGTTTCTTTCAGTTTATCGTTGGTTGGTCAATGTTATCTTGGCATTTGTGAGAATCACAGTTGAAGACTGATAACGCAACATGACAAAGTATTGAAAGACTGGTTGTGGTTTTTTGTTGGTTTTTTTTATAATCGATGTTCCTATTCCATGGCATTTCATATTTAATTTCGTTTTGCCCTGAGGTGACTGGATAGTATTCTGAAACGGTTTTCATAGCCTGTATTTTAGGAGATAGAGGTGTTACTAGAAGGAACTCCCTAAAGAAGGACTACATGTAGTGCATTTATTCAAAATAAATGGTATTTAAGTTAGTTAACAGTCAATATGCCAAATGAATTCTTCTTTATTGTTCTTTGTAACCAGACTTCACAGTCTGCTGTATGTTACTTTGTAGATGGATGAAGATTTTCCCCATAAAATCCTTCTATGCGGGAGCGTGCTGCTGGTGAGAAGTTTCTGTTAGATGTATGAGTGGGAGGTTGCAAAGCTCTGCTGTACAAAAATAATCAGGGATAACACTATGGCCATAAAAAGAGTCATATTTTGGACCAGTTTTCTGTTTCTCTTAGGGATTCGTGGTGGCATTTGTCATGCAACGTGTGGGTTTCTGCACAGCTTTCTCTTTCGTATAGGTTTTTAAAACTCACAAAACCCAACTGTATATTTGTACTACTTGGTTGTCTTGTAACACACCTTGAATTAAAGAGCTTTTTAAAACCAATGACTTTTAGCTATGATATGTGTATGCAGCCTGAACAGGCAACAATTAATTTGTCAATTCCATTTCATGTTTAGGTTTTAAACTAAAAAATAATAAAAAAAAAGCTGTAGTAAGGTATCACAAAGAACTACCTGAAAGAGGATCTGATCAGCTGACTGATCATCACATTCAATTTTTTTGTTTGGCTTTTCTCATAGTGTTGCTTAAAAACCCCTTTCATTTTATTTGAATTCAATTTCGGATAGCTTTGGAAATTGCCCTATGCATAAATGACATTTTGAAATTCCTAAATTGCTCAGAAATTACTTCAGGACATAGTATGCAATCAGGACAATCATGGAATACTTCAGAATGGAAGGGACGTCTGAAAATTCCCTAGTAAAACCCTCTGCTCAAAGCAGGGTTACCATCAAAGCTAAACCAGGTTGCTCAGGCCTGTTTACAGTCAAGTTTCAAGTATCTCCAAAGATGGAGATTCCATAACATCTTAAAGCAAGTGACCACTCTTGTCAATTATGTTCTTATGACCAGTAAAATTTTTGTTGTTGCAGTTTCTGTCCACTGACTTTTAACCTTTTATCTCTAATCACCTCTGAGAAAAGTCTGACTGTCTTTTTTATAACTCCCATTCACTAATGGAAGACTGAAACTAATTGCTTCTTTCACCAGCTCTCTTTTTCTCTGGGCTAAACATGCCCAACCCTTTCAGCCTCTCTTCATAGCTCATGTGCTTCAGTCCCCTAGTGCTCTTCGAGGCCCACTACTGAACTCAGTCCAGTTCTGGTAATCCCTCTTGTCGCGAGGGCACCTAAACCTGGTCTGAGTACTTCAGATGCAGTCTTCTGCTGCTGAATAGAGGGAAGAAACTCAATTCTTGTACGTAGCAACAAACCGATACTAAATGGCAATAGAAAACATACAGTGTCTAGCACACTGGTTATGTCCAGTGCTCTGTCCTGATCTAGCCAGTGTTAAAGCATGAAAACACAGAATATTGAACTTCATGTGAGTCTGTGCTAAGTATTATAAAATAATTTCTGTTCCCTAAATGATCTAAAGATTTACGTGAATGGTAGCTCTCTTATGTTTCTTCCCTGGTGCTGTGTGTAGGCTGTAAAATGACGGACAATTACAAGACAACCAAGGACCTGTGTTAAATTTTTTCTTTTGGTAACTGTGTTTGTAAGTGAACCATGAAAACGGAATAAAGCCCTATGTGCCTGTGAATGGTAGATTTTGTTTATTTTAGTTGCAGTGAGTGAAATGAATCTTGATGACTTTCCTAGACTCTATAAAGAGTGGCTACTTTGAGTGACAGTTTAATATCAGTGGAAAAAATGAGATTTCATTTTTAGCAAAAAAAAGCTAATTGGAGATGCAAATGTAGTTTCTGGTTCAGCATTATAAGTGATCCTATTTACACAGAGACATGCAACAGATTTTTTGTTCTTAATGTTATTTAGATTGAAAGGTATTTCAAACGCATCATTTGTTCTATTGTTCTGCATCACAGTAGGCTGGATGCAATTATTCCTAACTTTAATAGGTAGCTTAGTAGAAATAGGAATGTTCCTGCAAAAACGGACTGTACAATTTCATGTGGCAGCTTGGTCCAATGCTTCCTTTTCTCAAAGTATCTATAACTTTAAGTAAGGTATGTAATGACAACATGCTCAGATACTGTCAAAACAGACTACAAGGAAATAGTCTTATTTTCTATTTTGAAGTCCTCTAACGTGTTCTGAGCCACCATTAATAATGATCTGCTCTTGTTATTTAATAAGCACTAATAATTAAGTAATTTGGTAATAAGAGCATAAACAGTATTTTCACCAGTTTACTAGTACAGATCACTGTCCCTGCCTTTAAGATCCATGTAAGTCTGAGGTGGATTCAGTCATACTCTTTGTGAATAATGACTTGGACCACATGTCTTCTTTTCATACATTTTTGAGGGCTAAAGAACACTTTTGCTTTGTGAGATGATGTGCCACTAAACTTCTTCAACATAAGCTGCAATTTGGTGCTTTTTTATCTAGATGTGTGTTGATCCTTAGTGATAGACTTTACTATTGAAAAATTAACTTTGGTTTCGGCTTGACTGCAATTGTCGTTGCTTGAAATCTTTTAACATGATTTTAGCTTTATTTTCGTTCATTTCTATACCAGCAGTGCTTTTTGTTCATGTACCAAGGGAACTGGACCTTTCATTTTTAACAAGATGATAGAAGATACTGTTACAGATTTTGCTGAATAGCAATGATGTTTTCTGAGATGCAGTTCAAGTTTTGGTGAATGCTGAATAAAAGCATGCAGTGAGTAATATTAGTTTTTTGGCAGGGAAACCTGTGAAACAGGAAAAAAAGACCCCAGCTGCAGTGGGAACATCAAGAATTTATGTCCTGTGTCCTATGTGTTGAGAATTTAAAGAGAAAGGTCAAAAATCTAGAGTAAAGATCTTTTGCCATTTAACTTTTGTGAGGTTTCGTCACTGTAAACTGACTGATTTGGCTTTTATGATACAATTAATAAGTGTATGAAACAAGTGCTGCTTTGGTCATCTTTGCGAATCTTTGCAAGCTGAGCGAGTCTTAGTGCTATAAATCTTTTTGTTTCTGTGTCAGATTCTACCATGATCACAATGGCTTGAGATTTTGAGAAAAGATGAAGTATAGCATATGTCTTTAGAATTAGGCTGCGCTCTCTGTCATGGGACTCAGCCTTGGCAGGAAGATGCTATGGGATAAATAAATCTGGAAAGTAACCTGTATGTCTCCTCATTTAGTATGCTAGAATACAGCTGTCTCTGTGGTAATATGTTCTTTAATGCTTCGTTGAACCTGTTCTTAGAGAAATGGAAATGCATGTGTTTGACACGCTTGTGTAGTTGGTTGGTTGATCAAAATAGATTTTTCTCAGCATTTTTTTCTCACTCATCTTTTCCTGAGCATCATTATCCATGACTTAAAATTATTCTGAGAATAATGTCTGAAGCTTCTTTCCTAAATTTATTTGAATATGCCTGCATAATCTACACAGAGCAATGTCCTTTTGGACATGTGATAAAAAATTAATAGCACTTCAAATTTTTTAACAGTTGGCTCCAGCTGCTGGATTTCTTCCTGTATTAAAATCACTTAAAATCTCTTTTCAGTTATGTTCAGAAGGCAAATTATCTATGAAGGGTAGATAAAGTAAAACTGGCAGATCTAGTATTTCTTTATGAGATGTGTGTGTATTAAAATATGCAGCTCTCTGAGGCAACATATAAAACATGTATAATCTATTCTAATGAGATTCCAGAAAGTACCATTCACAAGGGCTGAAACGTTTGGAAGTGATATGAAGGAACGTGCAGTGCAGGCCTGGCTTCAGATGGAAGCTTGGCTTCTCTGAAATTAGTGTGGGAGTTATCTCTGTAGTCCTGAACAAAATATACCTGTTACTATTATCACTATTTGTGTTACAGTGTGGGAACAGTATCCTTTTTTTAATTAAAAAAAAAAGTTGAGCCCTGTTCTACTAAATATCACAGACATACACTGTAAAAGCACTGTAGTAGAGATAGTCACTCTTCATCTGCTTTGCTTTCCAATACAATGTGATAGAAGGTAGGAGAGGGAAGAGTATTTTTATTACCAGTATTGTGGAGGAAAGAGAAAGGCTGAAAGATGTTAACAGAAATTGTCTGACATTAGACAGAGTGCCTGACAGGACAATGAATGATTTTTAGAATCTCTGTTTCTTTTACTCAAAATTTTGAGTAACATATAATGATGTTGTAAGAGGAGTAGTTATTTAGCTCAGAATTGCACTATCCTTTTCAATAATAATTTATTTTCAAAATACTTGAAATTGTAAGTACCCTCTTGTTGCCTCACCGTTACGAACATATTACTAGTATTCTGTTAAAATTAATCCACCTTTTCTAATAGTCTGAATCTTTGAGCAACTTTTAAATAGTACTTAGGACAAGATGTTACATGCTGTGAACATAGAATTTCACATGCAAATTAAACAGACACCAGGATATAATTACGTCAGACAGTCCAGCAGTAAGATTTATGGCCCTGAATAGAAGAGAAATTCAAGAACGCATATGAGAGATTTTCTAAATGGGACAGCTAAGGCAGCTGATGATGGGTAAATGGAGATGTGTTTGAAATTTGACTTGGATGTTGAGTGGGGATGGCCTTCAGCTTGTAATCAGTGTCACTGTGTAGCTGGACTCTTAAACCCAAACACCTCCCTGGGCCGACATGTTTCAGTCTTCCATTTAGGCACACAATTAAAACCCACCTTCTTAGACCTACAAATTGGAAGAGTGACCAAAGCGGAGAGCTTTCTGCCTTTTTGGTTATTGTGTCATGGTTAGGTCAGACAACTAGGAAATCTAGGAGATTCAAAGTCTATTGCAGCCATTGTGCAAACAGTAGGTTTAAGCAGTTAACAGGTACAAATAAGAATTACAACCTCCCGTTGACATCAGGAGAAAAAGTCGGTTGGCATGTTGCATACTCATGATTTAGTTCCAATTGATATGAACTGATGTTTGCCAGGAATGGGGCAGCAAAAGATATCGGTTTGGTTTTGTTGAGGTTTCTAATTGTTAGATATTTTACTTGTCACAAAGGGGCAGAAGAAATGGTTCTAACCAGAAGACGTGAGCCCCAAATAGTTCTTACCGTGCCTCAGAGACACATCTATTACAACAGAATATTTTGATCTGAGTGTTATAGCTAATGTATGGTCTAACTGTGTTTAGAATAGACTTTTGGCTTACTTTGACTACATATTATTTGTTGTTCTAATTGCTTTTTTATTAAATTACATGATAGTAACTGGGCTTAAAGTTTGTCAAACCATACATGGAGTTCACCCTTGCCCTCCGAGTAAGCATATTGCTAAGGTTTTTGAGTAACATTCAGAGATACCTCAATAGGCAGTCGTGTTTCAGTGGAGAGGAAACAATATGTGGAACTTTATCTTCGACTACAATTTATTTCATTTTATTTAGGATCTAAGAAACAGACAAAAGGAATTATGAGGGATTCTTCTTGGGCATGCAGTATCATGAGATATTCTAAAACAATTACGCTTGTGTGATTTGGAGACTCTGCATAGATATAGCTTATATATATCTTATCTATATCGTACAGATGCCATTCATTAATATTAATAATAAAACTAAGAATAAATTTCTTATACATTCATCTTCTTATTTGTTTATTATATAGTTGTGGAAAGTGCAGGGTTTGGAACTGCTGAATATTATTTATTATAATATATAATTATATATTCAGAAATTCTTTATCTTATCTCATGTATATGCATAGATTTACTGTTGTAGCAAATCTGGCTTTCAGGTCTTTTGGTTTGTTTTTTTTCTTTTTTAAGTAGGCATGAAGGCATTTGTAGCGTTATTAAGAAAAGCTTACTTCTAAGATCTACAAAAAATCTTCCTGTCAAGAGAAAATATGTTACATTTTGTTAACCTTGATACATGCCCTTTACTACAAACTTGGGTTGAATAAGAAACTAGATACACAGTTTTATTTGAGTTTCTGAATTTCTCTGCCAGTGAAGCAGTAACTGCCTTCATTGTAGATAAGTGCTAGTTGTACTGTTCCAGTAACTGGGTTCACAGTGGATACATTGCGAGAGGCTCAAAACTGCTAGTGTCAATTCTTGTCAGACTTTTGGCACAATATTGCTGGCATTTTCTGTGAATACTGTTGAAGTCACCTTGTGATTTGAAAAGCTATGCAACTTTTAAATGACATCATATAATTAATATAAAAGAATATTATCTGCTGCCATCATATCAGTGTTACAACCAGTAGAAAAATCACTCATTTCATAGCATGCCCATCATTCTCTCTTTTCCCCCTTTTTTGCCTATGTATTTGCTTGTGAGATGCCGCTGTTTCAAAAATTAACCCCTATGTATTTGTTATTTTAAAAGAAATTGGCAAACTAATCAGAGAAATAAGTAGAACAGCAATTACTGTGGGAGCTGAGTAACTGGCAGCACTTAAAGGAGGAAGAGAAGTAAATATATCAAAAGCAAAAAAACCTTTTTTTGTTGCGTGTGCCTCAGGGTATCTGTGGCCACAGTTTGCATTGACTGAAATGCCTTTTATCATTCTTAAACATAGTCCTACTCTAAGCAATCAATATCTGGGTTAGAGGGGGCTTATCTTTTTGACAAAAATTGTAAGATTGATTACCTGCATCAGTACTATCTTTAGAAAAAATTCATCAAGGTTGTGCAGACACATTTTGAGCCTCCTCTCTCATCCCCATCACAGTTAATCTTACTTTAGTCTTTTACAACTTGGAAAGAATTAATATGTCAAGGCAAATGAAGCAAGAATTGGGTATGTTCATATATCCTCAAATTCATACAAACCATTCTGCATCTCTTAATAACAACCAGAAAGTCCGTGTCCAACACAGTCATGTTTTTGGCAGATCTAGCTGGACAGAGCTATTCAGTTTGCTGAAGTCTGTTCTTGCATGAGGCAGCACTTTGCTGTAAAGCAGATGCTATTCTCAGTTAAAAGAAGTAGCAGAGTTCTCTTAACGGATACCCCTCCTGTTTCTTAGGATAGAAGCTCCATCCTCTTTCTTCTTGTCCATTTGTTCCCAGAAGCTAGGAGAAAGGAAAACCCCAACTTTTTCTGACATACTGTTGGAGGGCAGCGTGGATAGCATTGGGAAGGGATGATCTGGATCCTGGAAAAGGATGGAGATAAGGCTGCTTGTAGAACATGTAGCGAGCAGTCTTGCAAGGTCTGTGAGGGAGTAAGAGTATTTTGTTCATTGAAATAGGGGAGGAAAAGAGATTAATAGGATCGACTGTGGAAGAGAGAAATATAGAGCACTAAGCCACTCATAACTTCTGAATTTTCTTATTCTGTCTCAGCCTGGTTGACCCTTATTTAATAGAAGCTCATTGGAACTCCTTTGTGCATCTGTATCCTATCTTCCATCCACCATTATCACCTGACATTCCATGACTGTCCAAGACTCCTCACACATGGAATATCATTAAATGCCCCTACTCACTCCCTATAATAACTGTTCACGTTCTCCAGTTGCTTTTGGATTTTGCATAAGTGCTTAGGTTCCCTAAGCCCTTATTACACAACTGATAGCTCTTTTATTTTGAAGGGAACATTTGTCAGTCATTTTCAACCTCTACTTCCTGTGGATCCTAGCAGAAATAAATAAAACTTCCTACAATTAAAACTAACCAAATCATGTGGGCTTTTCTGTTTTTTTATAGACTCTTAATGACTCAAGACTAACAAAATTTGTTGAGTAATAGGAGTAAAAGTATAGTATTGCTTCTGAAATCCTTTCTTGTAAAAATGCATGTGTTCTCTTCTGGTCATGAAAAAGTAATTTTAGCTTACTTTTTATAATCATAGAGATGGGAAGATTCACCAAAACCTTCAACAGAGTGTAAATCAGTGCATTAGTAATTTGCCTTTCATACAATGGTATTTAATTTCAGATTTTATTTCTGAAATGCTGTACCTCTAATTTCAGCTTTATGAACAGGAAGAAGTTGATACATGGTTATATGATCCCCACTTTCTTTCCAGCTCCAGTTATCTCATCCACATCACTAACACAACAGCAAAAATAACTGAAAAGCTCAAATGACATAGACCTTCTTTACCAGACAGGTATAGAATTACAGGTAATGACCTATTCATTTTTTTCAGATGAAAGGAAATATTTACATAACAAAGTACAGTTTTACTTAGATTTCAATTGAGAGTTGAGGTTTTGAATTAATTTCAGTGACATTAGACTAAATCTGTAAAAGATTAAAAGAAAAGCATCTACTATTTTTTGACTTTGAGAATGCATAGCTGAAGTGTAAGGGAAGAAACAGGTATAGCTTGGATGAAGATAAAATGCTTAAAAGCATACTGAATTATAACAGTATCTTTTCTCTTTATAGTGTAGAGATTAACACTTCACAATAAGCATAATAAGAGAATCATTAATTCCCCTGTGAAAAGTAAGTCTAAGATAAAGAGACAGCTTTCAATGAGGAAAGCAGATTAGTTGCAAATCAGGGTAGAAGCACACTGCTATATCACAATGCAGCTGACCATTCTGTACCTTTTTCAGAAGAAAAATAAAATCCATATTCTTGTTTACCAGATTTTTTTTATGAACCATGAAAATTACTGTAAATAAGTCTGAAGATGACAACAGAGAAATTGCATGTTCTCAAATGGAAGTTTGGAGGCAATTTAAGCTGTTCTTTGAAGAAGAAAAGAAAGTCAGTATTCTCACTGTATGATTATACAAGCATTCTAGACAACTTTTATTTGTTCTTATTTTAGAACTGTGTTTCTAAAGTTGATTTATGTCTCTCACTGGTTGCTGATGCTAGGAAGACCAATTCGTAAGAATAAGTTCTTGTGCCTTGGGAAGCTTTAGTGCAGCTGTTTTCATTGTTGGTTGTTGTGGATTGTTAAACTCCTTTTTGGAATAGTGTTGAACTGGTGTATGTGGGGTTTTTATTTGGCCTGGATTAATTTAATGTGTATTGGGACCAGATGGGATGATTTCATAGAGATGGATTGATCACTTATCTTTCTATGATATTTTAACATAATATTTTAAAAAGTGTTCACCTGCACACGTGCGTGTACTTATCCTTTTCTACAGAAGGGAAAGGAATTCAAACTACTCTTTTATCCACAACAGAGTATTTCTTTAGCTTTATAGATGTTCTGTATTATTGGTAGTTCTGTGTAGAACTCCATTACAACTTCAAAACTTTGGTCTTACTGTGGAAATTACAGATATTATGATTTAATTATAAGCTGTGAGACAACATGTATTATTTTGAGAGGAAACTGCATAGCAACATAAAGGCAGCAATGATAATTACATGGTAATTTTTGTTACAAATCTGGTGTGTTCATATGATGACTTACATCTTGCCATATGCATCTTGAGATGAATATCTATGCTACTTCAATATAAGACAGAACAGATGTGCCTGATAAACTGGAAGGGCATTACATTGCCTTGAAATAACACAGGGGAGAGCTAGACTAAGTTCTTGTAATAGCTCTCTAGTCTCCCAGACAATTCAGGACTTGAAACTTCGTATTTCCTGAAAGACTTAAATTGTCAGGGTAGAAAAACCCTGTAATTTAGTAGGAGTTGTGAAGGAAGAGGGTCTTCTACTTCAGTGGTCCTCTTCAGGCAGGACTGCAGGTCTATGGGTTGTGTTGCTGTCAAGTGGGTTGCTGCCAGCCAGGGCAGATGATATACTGGGAGAAAGCAACTAAATTCTGCGAGGATGAGAGAATTAGTAACTGAGGAGAATACTCCCCTGTACGATTCTGATCAGCCATTGTACTGTTTCTGACACTCCAGTGTCAAAATCTTATGAGGGCAAACCACTGCGAATGCTGTGGTTTTATTTTTTATTTCTGCAGCAAGCAGCAATGAAAATTCTGACAGCTTAATCAGCCAGTATTATGTAAATGTGCAGAAAATTACAGTAGTTAATGTTTGAAGAGGGTTGTCAGCAGTGAAAGTGTTTATAATGTTTGACAAAGTTATGGCTTTTTTTTGCAAACAAGTAAAAATAAAGCATGTATCACCACAATTTTCCATACATTTATGTTTTGGATTCCCACTGAAGTTCAAATTCAACTGAATCAGTTTTGTTTAATCAGTGCAAGTAGATGGCCAGTGTTTAGTGCTAGTGTAATATATTGTTGTATTGATTTTGTTCAGTCTTTTCAATTGTTGTTAAAACAATGAAGAAAATGAAGGAGAAACAAAGCTGGCAAAAGGCAGAGATAGTTATCACCACCCAAGTATTTCAACACAATGATTACTTCGTAAGATGTGAAGTGCTGTCAGCTTGGTGCACAAAAATGGACACCAGAACCTTATGTTGGCAGCTTGGATTACTGCTGGTTCGAGGCGCCACACAAAGAGGCACCGTCTGATAGACTGGGCAGAAAAAAAACATCGGTGCAGTTCTGAGTGACAAAACTGCTAGCTAGTCTATCCCTGCTCCTTGGGAAGTTTCTTCGTAGTATATTGATATTGACAGGAGAGTAACAGTGTCTTAGGAGATGCTGTGATCTGTGAAGTCGAGATGCAGATTTTTACTGATGTGCTATACTATCTTGTTCTTTGTGTGGGTTTCACAGCATCTCTGAGAATATAATAGCTTAAGCTTGTGCAGCGGCTTCATTTTGATTAGGGGGTGTATTATGCTGAGACTCACTTGTACATGTGTTTGATCTGAAAGAGGCAGAAGCATATAAGAAAGGTGGGGATAATGCATTAGGAAGTGCATTAGCTTTGGGCGTCCAATTTGTGCTCAAGGGACAGTGCACTCAGATGGAAGAAAGCAGAAAATACAGACTACTTATCTGCCTCTAGAGAGGGATGCATAGTTGTGATGACTTCAGTGTTGTGTTTTTAGTCATTTTTTTTTTTTGACAGATAACAGCTAAAATGTCCCTGAAATATCAGAACAAGTGAGTTTTAACTGAGATTTAGAAAGAGCCCTTCCAGTCAAAGAGCAACCATTGTGGGTTGAAGTATTATGAATGAAATGTATTAGAATAAGCTATAGTTATCTAAGGCTTATAGAATTCAGTGCAAAACCTGGAGACTAAGAAGCAGTGAATGGAAAATAGTTGCAGTATATACATTGGTGGGTGTTAAAAACAGACAGCATCTGTTTGTGCTGATGAGCATACCAGAACTGTTGCTGATTTCACTGTGAAAAGTAAAAGAATAGTAAGGTTTTCATACTGAACAACATTTGTATTGCACTTTTGAACATATGTGTGTACGCACAAAAAGATAGGCTGACAATATAACAAGAATCCAGTACTGTGGTTCAGAACTGTTAAATATGGTTTCATTATTTTAGTAGTTCTCCACCCTGTTGATTACACTTCTTTTTTGGCAGCTCTGAAAAAATACTAGTTCATGGATTCTTTAATTGAATTTCAGCCGAGAAGTAGTCTGTGTGGTATAATTCAATGAACTTCGATTTTTCATTACTTTAAAATTGGAAGCTGCAAAGTAGTAACATAAAGAGTTGTGTCACAGTGTAAAACCTGCCTTATTGCAGGTAGATTCTCTTTTTGGTGTTGCAGGGTACCTGCATTGTTTTCAAGTAAAGGAAAATACTTTTTCGGTAACAAGCATAAAAGCAAGTATTTTATGTATTGTACTGCTTTGGATAGCCTTTTTTGGGTACTATACAATTGATTTAGCTAACTGACAGCTCTGTTAGTTTTGCAGCATTGACACATACCAACAAAAATAGATGCAGTCAATTATTTGAATTATGTTCAGAAAGATTATCATCTCTGTTTTATGAAAGAAGAAACTTTAATGGGGGAGAACCACTCCTGTGCCAATTACCACTGAGCAGAGCTGCTGAGGGGAAGGGGCAATTCAAGTCAGGGTTTTGGGGCTTTGGTTGGTTGGTTGGTTTCTTACATTTCTGTCAAAATTCGTATGTATTGAAAGGTTAGGCCACTATAAGGGGAAACAAAACACACTCAGTTCGGCCTATACATTTGAATTTAGTCCTGCAAAAAACAGTGTACAAAATTTAGAAAATGATGATGCTGCTTTTAGGTGGGAGAAGAAAAATTCTGGATAGGGAGCCTACAAGGTTTTTCTGTGGTTCCTGTATAAATTGACAATTATGCCCTTTTTAAAAATAGTACATTGTATAGCAAACACTGCACAGTGAATGGAAATAGATTTTGCTGCTTTCTGGAGTAACCAATGTGTATTCACTACCATGGCATGGCTAAGCATTTACTGCTCTCTGTATATGAATAGACTTAGGATTGATCATGTCAGGTAGACTGCCTGTCCCTCTTTAGGAATAAGGAAAATATATGTACTTTATGGATTGTGCTTTGCCAGACTACTTAGACATCTGTGATGTAGTTTTCATGTTGAGAACACATTCCATTTCCCCCACTCTTACATTGCTGAGAATTTTAATAAACCATGAAACAATTTTGCATTTGTAAGTTTTCTGACCTTACAAGTGTTTTTTCAAGGTGTCTACATACTTGATTTACTGTAAGATAAAGGGACTTACTTGTTTACTTCACCAAGATGCTTAAATATGTTAATAATTAAACTAGTTGCATATTTTCAATTTTTTGTGTTTGGTGTCTGGAAGTTAACATGGCTGTGTATGTTTGGGAGAACAAGTGAAAAAACTTTGAACACAGTAGTATCGAATGCTTGGTCTAAATTTTCAAGTCTAAAAACTGAAGGGTGTATTTTCTTTATTAATGATAAAATATATTCTAAGATAAGTGGGTTTCAGATGTATGTTAAATAAAATGACTCTAGCATTCATATACTGCCTTATAATGCCAACTTTTTAACACTCATTTTCATGACTTGAAAGCGTTGATTTTTTTCCATCAGAATGTTCCAGTCTGCTTTCACTTTTTTGTGCATGTGTGAATGCATGTTATGTTTTTGACTTACTGAATGGAAGGAAAGAAGCTGTGTTTCTTGGGGTGGAAACAGAAAGAGTTGCAATAATATTCCAAACAATAGTTCCTCTTTATCTATTTTTTTGATTAAAATGAGAAAATAACTATGTGAATATGCATGTCTCTTGTTACTGCACAGATGTAATCAAAATTCAATAGACAAGGATTATTTTCCTGAACTGTACATGCATAAGGAACTTCTGTCAGAGAGATCAATTAAATCATAATTGATGGTACCATATCTTTAAAAAAAACAACAACAAACCCTTTTATTTGCATAAAAATATGACCTACAGCTGTAATATATTCTTTTAAGATAATGATGCAAGGGGAAAAGAAAGAATCCTTATAAAATTAAGGGCTTATTGACCTTATTCTTGGGATGAAAAGTATTCTAAAACGTATGTTTCTTATATGCAGTTTGCATGAATATGAAATGCTTTCAATTATTAAAAATTATTCCTGGCTCCACAGTTACATACTTGTGCTCAAATTGACTGTCAAATATTTGACATCCATATTATCCCTGTTTGAGTGCAACTGCAGAGATTCTTATGGAAAAACAGAAGCATTCAGAAATTCAGGCTTTTCATTGGAATTTCATATTAACATTTTAAAATGGTATTGTTAATGTTATCAAAACACATATTAAAGAAAAATAAGTTAAACTAACATAGCTTCTTCTGCTGACCAACATCCTTGTTTGAAGATGCAGAAAATGTTTTTCCAGATCATGTCAAAGGACAAAGCTGGAAAGCTCTCAGGTGTTGCTTAGCTTATTCCAAAATAGAGTGGATTGCTGTTCTGGCTTCTTTCCTGATTTTCATAATCTTCCTTATAACCATCTACTAAGAGCAAGCTGAATCAGCATTTTTATTAAGGAGATTGTTCTAATAATAAATGCTTTTTTTCTATTAAGCAAAATTGCCTTTTTGCCTTTTTTCTATTAAGCAAAATAGAAACCAAAGAACTCTTAAAGGGTCTGTTTCTATGAGCCTTATCTTTCCAGACAAATACTGGATTTCACAAGTTTCCTTCATTTGACTGCAGGATGAGCATAACTGCATTCCATGGCAGCTGTGTTATTTACTGTTGCCCTTAAGAACAGAAAAGTCTAGATGGAAGTCACTGAAAAAAACTTCTGTAATGAGAATAGTGTAGACTTAGAAAATGAAGACCGCTTATTTAAAAAAACAACCAAAACCTGAACAAAATTTCTGATTGAAATGAATAGAGATGCACACTAGCACACAAACTGAAATTATTTTGTATGTTACCCCCTTTCTCTGTTATTATTAGCTGATCACCTCTTGGTATTTAAAAAATATCTTAACAGAGTAAAGCAGGCTTTAGGAAAACTATTGATAATCATATGAAGGGTTTAGGGGTGTGCAATCGATAATCATCTCCACTCATTCTCTGATTACCAAAAACCTTTAACAAGTTGTCTAAGGTCCAGAGTTAAGGTATTTTTCCTTCTATCCGTTTTCTGTTTTACAGTTTCTTGTGCAACACTGCTTCCAGATTTGACATGTCAGTCTTTTTTTGCAAAAGATGTCTATGCTGTTCTGCCAACTGTGTAGCTTAGCATAGATGATGGTATCCGATAGGGAGGCTCTTGACCTTAAGATAGAATGCCATACTTGTGAACTTCAGGCCAAGCAGTTTTGGCTGACTTAAAGATGCTTCTCTTGGCCCAGTCCACCAAGTGTTCCTCTTATCTCAATCTTTGCCGTACCTGTATAAGAGGGACTGCTGGGAGTGGCTTTTCTGCCAAACCTAATTGCTTCTTGTTTGGGATGGGAAGCTGGGACCGTGAGGTGTCATCCTAGCCTGGCCTATCCTTCTAATTCTTTTTCCCCTGGGAAATAGTAAGGCTATTTTGTTATTCTAACTTAACAACAATCAATGAAATTAAAATGAACTGTCACGTAACAGAAATGCAAATGTAATCTGCTTTAGTCCATTCCCTGCCCTTGCTCATCAACAGATACCCATAAAGAGCTCTCTGCCATACAAGACTGCCTTCTATTTATCTCTGTTTATCTCTTTACTTCATCTCCTGGGAGCAGTGATGCCTCCTGATTCTTTGCAGACCCTACCAGACTTACCTCAGTAATTTAAGATGATGCTCATGACTTTCACCCAAAAGAATGCATTAAATATTTCTGGCAGTCAGAGCAATGAGATGTTGGGTAAAAAATCCCAACAAACTACTTTTCAGAAAAAGACTCTAAAGATGGAATATAGAGATAATCTTATTTCATCTTATTAATTATGCCTTGTAAGCAATGCATCAAATCACTTTGCTGTATAATACAATTACTGCTGTAATTTGTAGTCATTACAGCTTGTGCTAAGGTATAATTGTATAATTCATTTTATGCAGGTTATTGACAGAGAAGGTCTCAACAACTTTAACATGAAAACTTACTTTGGGTTTACTACAGTTTAATTTGCAGATGATTAGCACAATAGACCTACCAGCTTGTTGTGTCTACCTGTCATAGAGTCATTTATGTTTGCATCATGCACAAAAAAGAAAGACTAAGAAAAAAAGAGATTCAAGGTGCATTTTTCCCCTTACAGTCCATCAGGTTCTGTTGTGCCAGTGTATTGTGTCTTGCGTGCAGACTTCATTCCCTGGTCAGCAGTACTTTTTAAGCAGGTTGAAGACAGTAGGTGACTGTTCTACATGCAGTGAATTGTTTCAATTAACAATTTAATATTTTGGCAGTCATCTGCATCTGATTAATGTTTGTGAAATCAACTGTGATTTGATAGAAATAGATTTTTAAGTGTTAATTTTCACATCAAAATTTGGGCATAATAACTGCTGTTAGAAATTAAAGAGCTGTTGTTGCAGGGAAGAAATGCACTCTTATGTTTTCCTTTATGCTTTCTTTGTTATTTTCCTGCTAGCTGACATCTGCCATATAATAAAATATAATGGATAAGTCATATTCCAGTTGTGGGTTTATTTCTGATTGTGCTAAATTTATATCCTGGATGTTATTCATGGTGGACTTTGGAGGTCTGGGGTATATTTTGCCTTTGGTGTCCCTCTATGGTATTTTAAGGTACATTAGTTTTGCACTTACGCCAGCTCCTTCACAAATAACAGAGATTTTTTTTCCTTATTGAGCGTCTCTTCTTTTAAATTAACAAGAGGGATAAAGTTAAAAAAACAACAACAAAAAAATTATTGCCCTTTTGTGGAATGCAGTCAGTGTGCTACATATTACAGTATATAGGCTATACAGACATCATTTAAGATTTACATGGGTGATTTGTATAAAATTGTTCCTATTGAAAAACGTGACGGGATGATTCTGAAAATCTGTCATGTGCTGCGGAACTGATATCTAGGCAGGTTATGGCACTTGGATTATTCGGTTCTCAGTGATAAATAAATATATATCACTTGGTTCAGATAAGCTTAGTTATATAATATTCCTATAAATTGTATTTGAAATATGCTTTTTTGCTGGAATCTTACCTGAGTGTTGGGTGCTTTGGATTTCTTATGTAATCTGACAGTTTATAATTTTGAAATGTTTTACAAGTGTAAACAATTACTTGTCAAAGCTTATACATAGGCGAGTCTTGGACTAATTTTTATTTTCGGCCAAATTAAGATTTTGAAGTTTCAGAAATCCCTGAGTTATTCAGACGTTACTGAAATTTGTCATCGTGGCAAAACAACTACCTTTATACTTAGCCTTGATTTATTTTTTAAAAAGTCAGAGATACATATACCTAGCCTCCTACATAGCATAAAATTAAAGTTTTAAATGTTAGAAGAGCAAGAAAATAAGTTATTGTAGTGAGTTGTGTGCATGTTACTATTTGCTTACATCCATAATATATATAAAACATGACTTATATACACTGCACGAAGCTGCAATATATTCATAAATTGAAAGGGTTCAGTGATAATGATATTGTGAGTTTATCTCTTCTTGATTAAAACCTTAGAATTCCCTTTCCTAACATTCCTCACGAGAAGCTGTCTTACAAGTTTGAAAAAGAGAGCCTACCATTATGGAAAAAAATCAATGGAGTAGGAAATGGGAGACAATTATTACCAGAAACTACCAGAATGGGTTAAGAATCATAAACATTAGAAAAGGAAGATCTGATACAGATGAGCTGATATGTGATAAGTATATGATAGAAGTTGCCGTTGTTGCATAATGGAAAGAGTGATTGCTTATCACCTCAAGGACATTATGCAAACAGAATTTGTTGGCTGAGAGCAGAGGTAACAGCCAGCAGTTGCAAAAGAGACTGCACAAACTTTTCAGTTACCAGCAAGCGAGCAGAGCTGAGTCAGTGACCATCAGCGTTCTGTCTTGAAAGAAATTCCATGCACAGTCCATTTTGTTGTAGCAGCAAAGTATTCTTTGTCTGCCCTGTCAGAGCAATGCAGAGACGATGCTATTGGGAAAAGTACAGGAAGAGGTGGGGGTTTGGGGAAACCTATGATGCAAAATCACAGTAAATTACTGGCGTGCAAGGGAGGACCACTTGCTTTTGCCATCAGCAGTGCTCCTAGAGTTGTTGCCTGCCTGCTGAAACCAAATCCTGTTGTTAACATACACAAAAACCAACATGGACAGTGATTTCAGTCAGTACATCAGACATTTTCTAGTCCAAGTAGTTGTTGTTACTTATCATGAGGATGAGATTGCAATGTGAAGTAGGGTTTACGTATGATGACACGGCAGCCGAGTTGCCAAAAGGTCCAGACAGCTTGATCTACTATAGAGGTTTCTCAAAAACTTTGTTTCATCTTTGTTCGGTTGCCAGTGGGTGCTCACAGGGAGCAAAGCAGTGGATGAATATCTTCCAGAAGTAACCGTGCAAGTAGAAAACGTTATCAGCTGCAGCTGCTCATTGCTGCCCTCTTTTTGGAGATGACACTGTCATGCACCAGCAATCTGCTAATTAAGCAGTCCGTGCAAATACTCATGTGTCTTGGACAGAATCAGACAGAACAGTTTAAATAGTCACTTTTTACATGAAGTAAATTAGTGAGATTTGAATTGAAACACACTAAAGTAGATCAGAAGGGACAGTAACCTTTTACTGATGTAGTTGAAGCCTTAGTATAGCCAATGGGCTCATTTGGCCAATCTTGACAACATCCACATCACCCAGCTCTGGATCCCAAAGTGAAATACACGCTCTTTGCCTCTGTGAGTAGCTGCAGCATATGCGACTGTGCTCATATCAAGTCAAATATACAGTTCACTTGAAATTTCCAGGAAAAATGAATTGTATCAGGCACATGCAGAGTTTTATCATGTATTTTTTTCTGATATATTCTCATAACAATTTGAAAGGATACTTGCCTCATTTGGCATGATGCATTTAAATATGTTACATCTCAGGAATTCTAGTTCTTTTGTTGCCAGTATGACCTTCATGGAAATCCAAATAAATCTGCCTACATATAGCACGGATGAGTCTTGAAAGGATATATAACTTCTCATGTATCCAAAAGAAAAACTGGTAGCTCAGTTTTGCCAGAATACCTGCCTCATGGGAGCTACATACTAGTTGCATAAAATCCTAATGCTTTACCTTTATTAGGTAATAAATCACATAAATTCTACCACCTTAAACCTGGAAGAACATTCCTAAGTGACGGCTCTAACAAGAAATGTTGAAGAAAGAAAAGAAAGAAAAAAACAAAACTGGATGCCAGATTTTATCAGGATGGTGCTCCAGGATGTAAGGAGCTCTAGAAGTCGTGGCTTTGATTGCCATTTTGTTGGTACTTGAGTACCTTACTGACTGCAATGTAGGTGTCATTATTGTACTATTTCACTTTGTAAATAGAAATGAAATACGTAGGTAAAGTAACTTGAGCAAGGACTTCTGTATTTGCTGTTGTGTAAGCTGTTGAATGTGTCTTCCAATTGCCATGCTACTGTTCTTTTCTTTCCACTACTCTTTCTCCCAACAACTAGACCCTATTTTAATGAGTAAGTCTTCTTCTGTCACCTTCTCTGTCTGTCCCTATCTGTAAAGAGATCCAGTGTATCTCCTAGAACCCTTGAAGAGTGACATTGACGTAACTGAGCTGTTTGGATATATTGGAATATTGAAAGAATAAGTTCAGATTGCGTAACAAAGTATTTAGAATTTGAGTGTAATTAACCTTTAACATTTTTAAGGTTTTTGTGTGTTGTTTTATGACTTGATGTTTGTTTCCGAGTATGGCTTTTCATAAACAATGAGTATTAATTGTACGCTGGAAGGGTGGGGGGTTCTGATAAAAGAACTAGCTGTGCTTTGGCTACTGCAAAAACAATTCTTCATAATAAATATAAGTTGAGATTATATGTGCCCAGTAAGGGGAAGGCAGACAGAAAGAAAGCTTTTTGTATTTGACCCAAGCAACAGTATCTAGGAAATTTATATTCATCATTATGAAATATAATATTCTCTGATTAAGCTGATACTATAATTACTTTTCCACACTTCCTGTCATTATTGCAAATTTCTTATAATTGACCATTCTAAATTAGTATGTTTGCATGCATAGTAATAATTTCCAAATACTGTCCCCTGAATTACATACTATGTCTTTCACCTTTTTTAAACAAAAGAACGTATAAGCAATTACATTTCTTGTTTGCATGCAACCTCTTTTTTAAGCTACTTCTGTTCAGAAAAAAAAAAAATTGTAAAAAGCTGTCATAAGGACTTGCAACAAAATAAAGTTATTCTATTCTTCTTTTCCTTGATACAAACTTTATCCTCAGAATGCAGAATCCAATTGTAGTGCTTCAGAAATTCTTTGGGAAAAAAAAAGCAAATGTCGCTATGGTTACAGAGCTATTCCTACTTGCTTTTCTTTTCTGCCTTAGTAATGAAAGTAGAAAGAGGATTTTTATTCCAGTGATTTATATAGTGCTTTGCAAGGGAGACCCATCTCCCACTAAATACTTCTCAAATAGTTTTTTGTACTAGAACATTTTGGGTTTTGTTCTTTTCAGAAGTTGTCTATCCCTGTTTTCTTAATAAAGTTGATTAAAAACAAGTGTAAAAACAAAAACTGTAGTGAAATTGTGAGTTTCACTCACAGCTCAACTTGGGTGAAGGATAGAATCAATTTCAATCCTTCCTCAGTTTAATACCCTTCACATATAAAATACTCGGCTTGCCCTGAGTTACCTTAGTTTATTATTATTATTACATTAGTCTCAGACGTGACTGACACTGATTTTTTTTTTTAAAGGTTAAAGCACTAGATATTCTTAAGATTTCTTAAATGTATGTGGAACAGACAAAGTAGAGCTCTAGGATGTCCAGTTTTACCCCACTAGGTTGCAGGGAGGGGGTTTGTACTTTTGTGAGCAACTTTCAGTTTCTTCTTTCGCTAACACAGACCTTGGTGAACCCAGAAAGAAGCCTACAATGTTTTGCTTCTCAAAGATACTTTCATGGGCCGACAAGTAATTTCTACTATAGCCGAATTTAAATGTTTGTGAAAACTTTCCTGATTTTCCTATCAACAAAGCATCATCATCAGCTCATCCCGAGGATGAAAATATATTTGGAAGCAGCCACTGCCAGGGTAATGCAACTGAAATGTTCTCCTGAGGACAATAAGCAACTTCTTTTAAGGTAGCAATGATATGGCATAAATGTACTCTCTAAGGACAGAATAACTGATGCATTTCCCCGGGGGTTGTTATGATTCTGCTGCAGAAAGCTTACGATGAAAAGATAATGCAAATAAAGGCTGCTTGTCATGGAAACACACAAGAGATTGTGATTGAGATTTTGCCCAAAAACCCTAATTTGAGAATGAGAATAGGCTTCCATTGTGCAAAAGCTGAAGACCTAGACTACTTTGCACAGCCTCATTAAGAGATTTTTTTTTGCTGACTGTCTTGATAGCGTATACATTTTAGGTGGATGTCAGCATGGCTATCATTAAGGTTTTCTGATATTTTTTTTAGTAACATGTAGTTCTCACTAGCTCATAACTTTGCCAAGCAGCTGTGTGAATTTTTCCATTCTGAATAGCTCTTCTAGATTTTTTTACACACACACACACATTCCCTGTAATGTTTTATTTTATTTTTTCAACCAAAATAGTTGCAGACGTCTCAGAGTTAACCTAAGGAAGTAGTATAGTGCTGTTTTGTTATTTTTTTTTTAGTTTGGATTTTATTTTTCCTTCATTCTATTGACCCTTTACTTTTTGGAAAACTTAAATTTTGGTGCAGAAACTTAATTTGATAGCCTTTAGCACTACTGTGCCTTTGCTGTTCCTGTGAAAACCTATCCAAATTTTCTAAATCACAAGACTAAGAATTTTGGTTAGTTCTTGGAAAGATACAGTGTTTATTGTAGGCAAGCCCTTCACAACTTTTGTTGCCTGAGCAGACTGGATATTGTCTGTTCTCACCCAGCATCTACATGACCAGACTATTAATGAACTGTCTCTTCAGAGCAGCTGAGCATGCACCAACGGCCACAGCTTTGGAAATGGAAAGGACTGGAAAAACGCCATGCTGGAGGGCAACAGCTGCTTCATGATGCTTGGAGCTGGAAGGAGGGGCGCAGAGAAAGGGCCCTTGATTAGAACTGGGAGCTTGTGTTCTTGGTAATCCCCTGCTGACACGGTGGGAAAAAAAAACCTGATGGAAATGAACATGGTATTAGGGCAGGATCTGTGTGTAAGGGGCATAAGCCTGAAAAAGGAACAGCTAGCGTGACCTTGGTCTGGGAACGTTAGTTTTAGAGCTGAACAGCAGAAAAGGACATGAAGCAGTGCCTGATGGAGATATAAAGCTTGCTTAGATTGCGTAGATTTCATGGCATTTGCTGACACAACAGAAGTGGCAAGATAAGAGGACCTTTTGTGATGTGTAGACATAGCTCAAGACTTTTCAGCACTGTAGGAAAAAAAATAACATTTTTTTTGCACTGGCAGTTGACTGCGCTCTTGAGAAATGGAGCGTAGACAGTAACTGCAGAAATTTTAGAAATGGAAGTTAAAGGTTGAGAATTCAAGAGGACTGCAGATATGAAGGTACGTGAAAAGGGCTGAGAGGAATCTGAAGTTTCAGGAGGGGGAAGCGGGGGACCCAGGAGACTTTCAGACTGCAGTTGACAGAATAAAGACCAGGAAGGACAGAATAAAGATCAGGAAAGAACACAGTAGAAAGAACCACTTTTTGGAAATATGAAAAGGAATTTATTCATATAATCTTCAGGAGTCTGGATTTAGAGATGGACAACAGTAGACAAACTAGCTGCTACAAGTGTCTGACTTCCAATATAGCCCACGCCAGAGGGATGGTGACCTGGTTCACTATTTTGCTGCTGCTGCTATGGAAATAGCTGGATGATTAGCATCTAATGTCTAGCTGTGTTTCTTCAGTGCAAGTCAAATATAAGTTCCTTAAACACGTTCAAATTGTAAAGTAACCAGAGGTGGGTTAATATACAATAGAGTACAGGTGATATTCACTGCCTAGTGTTTGTACTGACTGAACCCTCAAAAGCACAGAAATGGACACTGGAGCCATGAAAAACAACTGCAGACCTAAATACTTTATTGAAAAACCCTTATGATATGCCTTTTTTTTTTTTCCCCCATTTTTTTTCCAAACATATTATGGAGGATGCTTTAAACAACAGATGTTTCTGATTCTTGCCACCTTACTGGGTGACTCTCTGCCAAAGAATTCGGATGCTATCTGCAATATCATAATCTAAGATATAGATTTTAAAGATTCCAAGTAACTTAGGTGCTGAAAGCTTCTTTGAAAGAAACAGTAACTTATACAAGTTTAATTTTTGTATTTTTGTGAAATTTATCTTCAAATACTTGATGGAAGTTTTGAGAGATCTTTTGATTTCATGAGAAGTGAAATATTAATTTAAAACTGACTTAAAATCTAAAGAAACACACGGTGAGTTTTTTCAGATAACTTAAACATGGGATAGGGAAAGATTTTATATATTTGCATATTTTATTACTGGTTATAAAAAACAATTTTTCAAATAAATGCTAGTTCTTCCGAGTCTTCTGCCCATTTGTCTGTAAAAAGATCAAACAGAGTATGCAATTTCCAGAATGCTCTGACTTCCTAAGCTGCACTAAAAATATTTTAGTTCTGGCTGTCCAGTGTAAGTTACTGGAGAATGTTCTGTGTTTTAATTGGTCTCTACTGGTTTTATGCTCAAAGGACAGTTTCTTTAAGATAGCTAACAAAACTCTTAAGAGAAATAGCAATTAGTATCTAAGAGGGGTTTATTAAAGGAAAATGGTATCTTCTTTGTCTAGCTCAGTTTAAAGTTTTATACACTTTTCAGTGTTAGTCACTGAAATAACTTTTCAAATTATTAACACTGCTTTGTCTGTAATTTTATTTCCTTTACTGTTTTCTATAACTGACTTTAATATAGGAGAAAAGTAACTAAGTGAAATTTAGATTGAAATCCTTTGCCATTTCTAGAAATAGATAAGAGTTCCCACCCACCCCAATGCCTGAACTTCTTAGAACTGTAAGAGTAGTACCTACACCGTTACTGCTGTGCATTGGATGCATCTGCAGAGTTGAAGGAAGAACATCCTAATGCCTTAAAATATCTTCCATTTAAGACTTCACAGCTGATAACAGATATGTCCTACTGAGAACATGCTATCACTGTCCAAATTGCAAGTTTATTAAATATAATTTTCTAGTGATTCTTTATCTCAGGTTTTGTTGTTTGTATCTGCAGATATCTAAAAATTGCCATGAGCTTGTGCGTGTTACAGATGTAGTTCTCCTCTACCTCATACCTCACGTCACAGATTCCCTGACATTGAAAGCTTTACATACACAGATTTTTAGATGTCCATGCCCTAAAAACAAAGGGTGCTTACTGATGATTACCGATTCTTACTAAGAACAAAGGGCGATTACTGATTCTTACCAAAAAAAGGGTGATTGTGGATTGATTCTTCTTTATATAGTGGATTCAGCCCACTGTATAAAGTTAGAGCATACTGTTTGAATGGTAAGTTTTTAACAAGTGGGAATACGGGTGTAGTTGGGGGGCAAGGGAGTCTGCAGAACTTCAGATTTTGTTGGCAGGTGGAAACTCATTAAAATTGCACATGCTTGAGGAGGTAGTATATATATTCTGTACTGCTATTGAGACAATTCTCACAGAAATATTCCTGTTACATCTGTCTGATAAATAGTGATCTTGGAAAAGAATGTGGTTCTTCTCTAGGCAGCTGTGCAATTCACTGCTTCACGATTCCTTTCTCTGTATGCTATAAAGATGAAGTCTATTGCCTTAGACATTTACAAATCAAATCTTTTCATATGTCACTAACTGCTTTTAGAGAAAAGCACAGATGTAAAATCCCTGTTTGTCTCTGAAGAGTGGCTAGCAAATAGGCTACTGACAGCAAGGCTCACCACTGCTCAATCAGAATCTATACTCGAGAGCGTTACTGCCGTACTTTCCATGGAAAGCATCCTGCTTAGAATAGCTTTTCTTTTGAATACTGGAAAACAACACTACACTTAAAATAACATAAAAGAGACAAAACTGTAGAATGCCTAACTTTTTATTTGAAGTCCTGAGCTTCAAAGCAAAAAATATCACTCCATCCTTTCCTCTCTGTACAGCATTGTAAGAATTCTGATTGCTGCAGCTGGGATGTGGAATTTTAGCTGCACTGCAGAAATGCGTGGGATTTGGAGGCAGGGG
>Ga0065711_1030687_pt1 | contig 31755 bp, 15 predicted proteins | sample Hoacrofraction12_FD_59098 | JGI IMG/M metagenome (GOLD analysis project Ga0065711, IMG submission 59098) | Hoatzin crop microbial communities from Cojedes, Venezuela - Epithelial fraction 12 v2 (version 2) | ecosystem: Host-associated > Birds > Digestive system > Esophagus > Crop | place... | reverse complement strand
TTTTTTTTTTTTTTTTTGTAGCCTACAGAATGCACTACAAATAAAAATTTGGCTTATGTGCCTACATTCTGTCAAACAATATTATGTATTTTAAGCACTATTTGTATTTTTAAACTACAGCTTTCAGAGTATAATAATATTTATAGACAAGGCATATTACCTATTACTTTATAACTGCAACTCAGTCTCCTAAAATGTTTCTCTAGGTTATTCAAGAAACTAACTGCATTGTAAAGTTAAGCTACAGAGATGTTTATGTGAATATATGATATGTCAGAACACTGCGTGTATTAGCTTCTCCTGAGGAAAAAACAAAACCACACGAGATTTATTTAATATTTTATTATTCTCTTTGGAATTGGTACATATAATTACTGTGGATTTGGATTTTTCGCCTGTCACAGTCCTCAAAAATACAATACCCTCTGTGCCTAATGATTATATTGTGAGGAATTCAAGTGACATCCTACCCATCTCATTAAGACAACCATTCAGTAGAAACCATCTGTCCATTTGAAATCAGTGCTACATTGACTCATCTACCTACTGAATGCAATGTTATTTATATGCAAGCAGAATAAAGCAGCTTAGCATTTTTAAGGTTTATTTTCACTTCACAAGCCTATTATTAGGCCCGTGGCATTTAGAAATTCCACTACCTGGGCTTCCAAAAATCTTCAAATAAAATTATTACAGAGATTGTATATTACTAAGTCAGCATTACTTACCTAACTCCTTTATAAGATACAATGAAGAAAGTTTAAATATCATATTTTAAGTTCCTAATAAATATTTCACTATATCTAGAAACACTGCTAACCTCACAAAATCTAAAAGTAAAAAAGAGACTTGGCTTAAGAACAAAAACACACTTGAAACTGAGATGCAAATTTGCTAGAACACTTTCTGCTGCAGCAGAGCTTTACAGCTTGCTATAATTTGTACTAACACATACTGATCAGACATACCAACCATTCACCTCCAGCCCAGACATTCAATGCAGTTTTCAGACGCACAAAGCCATTATTGAATTCTACTTCCAAAGCCAAATCTCTACTCAGCCCTGATACCAGCTGCTCAAGTGAAAAAGAGTAGCTATTCTTCTCAAATCCACACCAAAAATGGAGATGTAAAATATCTCATGATTATTTATAGACCACGCTATCCCATGCAATCAAGATCAGCAATTCAGGCATAACAACTATTTTAAACATATGTTCTAAAGCAATCGGCAGAATATAGCAACAACTCTGCTGATTCACTCACCGAATAAGCAATGGAAAGGCAAGATAATACATACTGAAGCAATGCATTTGTTTTGCCCAGCTTCCAATAGTTCATGAGTTTATATCAATAGAAATAATAAATCAATTGACATTGGATTATAAATTCATGGGATATTCCTCATATATCAAATGTTGCTTCACACCATAGTTATATTTATTTTATACTGCTATACAGCGTTTAGTTAAAAGGTAACACTACTTGCCAAAGGGATCAAAGGTGTTTTCAGTAGAGTTCAAACATACAGCATCTCCCACAATACATGGGCTAACAAAAGCTCTTTATATATATTCCCCAGAAGTTTCTAGTCTAAAGAAAGGTTACTCGTCAACAAATACAGTCTACGTTTGGTACATATGTACCTTGTAATCACCAGATTGCAATCACAAGCTATGTAGTATTCTGAGGTACACAGAATCCTGCTTGCTTCTTCAAAGTGAAGAAGCAGAGTAGAAAACTTCTGTGCTGTGTAAAACCAGAGTATTTTCTACAGTTTTGCAGCAGAGAGAGAATTCACTAAGAAGGTGTCATTTTCTGTAAGTCCTTGACATAGAAGTGTAATAAATAGACACCTGGTATCAACTCCCCTCCTTTGCTGTCATGAAGCCCTCTCAACTCCACAAGCGGTAGTTTACAACAGGAGGTCAATGAGAAGGACTCCAAGAAGTGGTTAATGCAAAACTCTTGATAACGCTACCACGGCTTATTAATTAGATGATGTTAGCAGGAAAGACAGAAGCCCTATTCCGAAGGCATCAACAACCCTTTTTTCTAAGTGGCTAAGGGCCTCTGATATCAAGAGAGCACTCAAAGTTGTTTTCTGTCTCCAGTAAATTTGGAAGCCCACACACTTTCTGTGCAAACCCAAAAAGCATATTCCTGGACCAAGGATCCAGCATCAGGATCCCTGTCAAACTGAAAAACATAATCACATATTCCTTTTAAGTATCATCTATCAATTTTACTTCCTGTTCTTTTATTACACTAAAGAAAGAATAAGCAGATGTTGTCAACTGGTGTATTTCATTTTACACATTCTTTTCTTATATGCTGTTTCACACTTATTTCCTCTGTACAAAGAAATGGTCCACTCTTTTTTTAATAGTTCTGGCAGCCTGTCTTTCTGTCCCTCCTGTTCTTTAATTTAGATGAATAATTACTGACATAATTACTGATGCTTTTGTTCAGATTCCTTCTTTAAAAAAAAAAAAAAGTAACAGTGAAATAACACCTAAAACACTATTTCAAGATACAAGCTTTCATGTTACACAGCTGCATGGATTCCACAGCAAGAGGATAACATAGCCTGAATGCTTGAAACCAGGTCCAGCTGAGACTGTAGGATTAGCAACACTTATAAGTATGTCATCTATACACCTCTGATACTTATTCTATAAGTAACCTGACTTCAAAAGTAACTGAAACATAGGAAAGGTGAGAAAATAATAAATACACTGTTACCAGGTTTCCCCAAAAAGCTCTCATCCTTGTTAGCTTATGTATTGTATCTTGTTACAGCAGCTAAAATGGGCTATTGCGTCTGTGCCACTGAATCCAATCTAATCTGCCTGAGCACAGCCTGTCACAATCTCCAGTATTTGCTTGTCTTTTTGCTCTACTATTCTGATTTCCACAAGATTCAGACTGAATATTCCCACGTTTTCTAATATTGATCATATCCCCCTAAACATTTTAGTAACATGGAACATTTGGGGGAGTGAAAGTACCAGTACCGCTATCGAGGCAGACATGCATATTTCACATATATTCTTAAGAACACTTATGTCATTAATGTTTTGCTGTGTGTCCTTTATTATACATATAAAATAAAACACGCAGTCAGGCCCTGAGTATCCATAGCCTACCCATCTCAGCCAGCTCATCCAGAACTACTGCTACTAGAAGCAATATGCTTGCTTGCTTGGGTACTATTACAGTATGAAAAATACGAAAATGAGCATTCAAGTTCAAAAACTAAAATATCTTTCTGACATCACACTGATACATACCAAAACTGAGTAGATGTGCAAACACCTATAGACTGGAGAAAAATCTACAAGGTCTTGGGCAGTTAAAACCTGAAGAAGGAAAGGAAAAATAAAAGTATATAAAGCATAAAACCCATGTAATCTGCAAAATGTGATACATTACCAACAGAACTTGTCCACCTAACAAGGACCCAAAAATGGATGCATTCTATCACAAAAAAAAGCAAATTAACTGCCTGACTCTCCCTTCTCTTTGTACTACAGTACTAGATTTTATTTGTGTTACAAGACCAGACTCCTTTCACTGTGTTTTCAGAGCACCAGATTTAAAGGTCTAAATACTTGCTGTTTTATTCAATTTATGAATACTAAGTATTCAATAGCTGAAAGAGTTCTAACACAAGCTGAATTCCTCAACACAGAAATGCTGTCTTCAAAAACAGCAGAATATTCCAGTAGGCCACATATAATTTACAGTGGGCAGGTAATGTTTGATGTAATTGCAACTGAATTTCAGAATAAGTACAAGTTCTATCCAACTGCATGTCCCCAAACATTATGTTAAAACTAGCATTAATGCAATTAATATTTTGGGACTGTTTTTCCCCCCTAAAATGCTGATCTGGACTGGTATCCCTTGAAGGTGATCTCTGGTTCTTCCTAACTAACACTGACCATCTCAGACAGTGTACTGCAAGTTTTGCTCAATAAACCTTCAAAATTAACTTTAAATAAGATGTACTGATTTACTATAAAGTTACCTCTTCTTCATGTTCATCATCATCTTCAAAAGTTCGCTTCAATGTAATTTCATTCTTCGATTCCAAAATTCTGCTTCTACCTAAATGCATATTCCGACCATAGTTTACATTATTCTGCTTCTGAAGAGTGGTACTAAAGGTTTTCTGCTGCTGTGCCTGTTTTAAAAGTAGTACCAATAAAGAGGGATGTAATGCAAATTTCATTACTGAGGAGTATATGCTATGACATGAAAAACAGGTGGTGCTATTGAACACACACCAGTGTAACTGCAAGATGTGTGTTCTCAGCCTACACCAATTATTTTGTCCTTTATTGATTTGGGATGATAAATGAGTTCAATAGCTAGTTTCTGCATAAATTTTTCCTAATCCCCAGAATGCAATTTAAAAGGTAGACAAAATTAAATAATCTGTAATTTTCCTGATCATAAATTGCAGACAGAGAATTAATATTTAAATGAAGTACAGTTATCACAGAGTTTCCAGCTATTTGTTTTCTATCTTCAGTCAAGCCTTAGTGAGCAGCCAGCTGCAGAAGCCAAATGCTCTATATTGTCCTTACTACCAAAAGAAATGTAACAAGGTAGTACAGTACTATCTTACAATTAAGTTTCATTTATAATCATCAATGCTTCATTTCACAAAAACCTTAGGTGACAAAATGGCAACCCAACCTGAACTCTGCCCCACAAAAAGTGAAATCAAAATTTTACTTGCTCTCCAAATTAATTTTAAAAGCATTAGCTGCTTTAAAGCTTGCTCAGTGCCAGTGCTTTTAAGTAGCAGATTATTTTGTGATGGAACAGACAAGGGCTCCAGCTGTCCCAGTCTCCTCCTGCATTTCACACCTCAGTCCTCTGTATTAGTAGTACTTTCAGAAGAACTGGGAAGTTATCTCAAACACTTCTTTTAATCTTCTTCGTCCTTGCCAGCTGGTCAGATGGCGGCTTTTCGTTTTGGTGGAGTAGCTGCTGAGTTACAGACTGTCTAGGAGCTGACTGCTCAAAGTATTTCACATTTTTTTGCAACTTGAGATATACAGTATTTCTCCTTCCTTTCTTAGGGAGGAAATTACTTCTTGTCTAAGACACAGATACAACTTTGGAAAGAAAGTTTGATGCTACTGAGGTGTCACGCTGCTGCTTCCTGTGTTAGCCAGGGACTGCTAGAATTGACCACTGCATGTCCAGGAGAAGCAGCTGCCCAAGATGTCAGCAAGCATTTCACAGCTCTCCATCTTTACTCAAAGGTCTATGTGATGACCACAACCCTTAGACAAACCTTTTGGGCTAACCTGAGACTATCAACACTGATATTTTCAGTAAATAACAGGACCGAAGTCATCCTGTTAGGTCGGCTTACCTGCTTCATGGCAGTCTCACCAATTCTGTCAGAATGCTTTCGAATACTCTCCAAGAAATCCTTGAGATCTGACATGGATATTTCTTTTATTTCTTCACGCAGTTTTGGAAGATTTTCTATCATTATCTGGCAAAAACGGTATTGGCTAACTCGAGGAAGATACAGATTTTCCAGCTGCTCCATTGTTTTTAAAGCAGAATAATATCTACAAAGAGATTAAAACCAAATTATGTAGCTTCTTATAAAGCTTTAATAAAATACTTTGTTTATCAAATATAGGATATCAGTATCTTGCATGCAATCAATGTACATCTAATGAAATTACTCTGTTTTTAGAAAAATTTAGAAACAAAAGGTCATCCATATAATGCTTTAGATTGGAAAAAAACCACTGAACTGTCAGAGTGACTCAGTCAAGCAAAAATTTTAAGCAGGTTCCTATGGTATTAGCTGTTCTGATCAACAGAATCCTAATGCCACATGGAGTATTGTGCAGAATGGAGGCACCAGAGTCATAACAATTCTCTTCTCTTCTAGACTGAATTTACTAGGGTTTTTTATGAGTTCTTTTCTCTAAAACACAAATTGCCAATCACCCAACACTGCAGTATATGCACCACACAATGAAAAAAATCTTAGAAAAGTGTGCCTGTATGTATATATCTTTTTTAGGTATACGCGAACATACACACACACCCACACCAAGCCTCTTTCCACCATCCTTAGCTGGAAAAGACATGCATACGCTTACCTCAAGCAGTATTTTTTCCAGCAGTATATCATATTTTGCTGTAAACCATGAATCTATTTACTCTTCCGACAAAACACAGCATACCCCGTCAAGAAAATTACTACTCTGAACAAGCACTAAGGTCAGAGGGTTTTAAAAAAAAAACAAAATGACAAAGACTCCATAACTTTCTCCATTCTTCTGTGTTCTGTTAGCCTACAGACTATTTGTAGCAGAAATATGGAAGATATAGCCTGAGAGGGGGAATAACCAAAACACCAAGAAATGCTTCCTCTCATGTCCATACACTATGCAGATGTTGTACAGTATATTCATAACTATGTTGTGAAATTTTACATAAAGGACAATCAGTTTAAAGAAATGAGTCATGTTAAAACTACGCATAAAAATTGATTTAACTGCAAAAATAATTAAAGACAGACTCAAACAATTCTGACAACAGAAAGCTACCGAATACTGAGACATCAACTCTATCTATTACTACAGCTATTTACCTGTCTTCATTCTCAGTTCTCTTATAGATTACGGGGTTGTGGGGCCAAGACTTACATGCTAAAACCATTTAAAACCTTCAGGCCTGTTGCACGTAAGTAAAATTTTGATGCTTTCCACTGATTTACGGAAACATTTAAAGATGGAAAATTTAACTGAGAGAAATTGGATTTCCGTGCTTCCTCTTATAATCAGTAGAGAGATGAACACCACAAGGAGGTAATTCAGAGCTGAGTCAGGCTCCTACATGCCTGTTCCTGAAGTCAATACCCTTCTCTCTCATTTTCAAATGTCACACAGGCTCCTAAGGCTGAATGCTTGTGAAAATCTTTACTTTGTTGAAGAGATGAAGTCAATTCCAAGACAGACAGCTAAACTAAGGCGGCAATAAACAGAAACACCACAATCAACAAATCTGTGATGTCAGTCTTTTAAAGTGAGGTGCAGGAAACAGGTTAAACATGAACAGGACAGAAATTAGTTGTAGATGTGACAATAATTTTCCTTCACACAGTACTCTTACCAGCCACTCAGCCCAGAAGGCTTCTGGAAAAATGAATTTAGATTGGCCTACTAGAACAGAATAAGGTGAATTAATGCCTTCTAGCTTGGTATTGAATGGGAAAAGTATAAAAACTGAGATCAGACTGATTTAACTTGTTGTTAGTTCCAACCCTTTCTTTCCACAAAAAGAGAGTAATAGCCATAGCCCGTTTTTAGTTTTTTGTATTATAACCTTAGTTCCTTTTTCTTCCTCAAAGTCCTACACAATCAGGACTGGAAAATTACCAAATAATTTTGAAAGGGAAAATCTGAATATGAGCAAAGTCCCTTCAAATGTTCAAGAAAACCTGGAAAAGTGTCCTTTCCAGTTCTTCTGCTTCTGGATATTACTGTGTAGATAGAACGAGTAAACACTTTCAAACTGAAATACAATTCGAGCTGCTGGCTACCCTTCTGTAGACAAGCAATAATAAATTATTAATACTTCAGTCTTAACTTCCTGTTCCATTCTGAAATAAAGACATTGTTTTGAATTTTCCCAATCAAGACATTTCTAAGCTAACAGTTCAGCATAGCTGGAGGATGGGAAAAATCTTCTCTTTTCTTCCAGAACACAACTGCTTTCAGAAGACTGCAAATAAAGAGGTTTCAAGTGTAAATTAGGAGCTTTTGTTTATTATATACTTGGTTTATATAAAAGATACATAAGGTGACAGGAAGGTTGCAGATAAGAAGGGGTCTGGAGGTTTTCTGTGTGTGGGTTTTGTTATTTTTAAATAGTAAACAACCAAGAGTGCCACATGGTGAGACTTGTGGGGAATAAAACCATAATGGCATCAAAATCGTATAAAAGGTTTTTATTTAAATTATATGGATCAGCTTATCAGAACACTGTTAGTTCATCTGGAAGGTTTTTGACTGCTGTCTCTAAGATCAGAATTAACATAATCCATTTTAAATCCATTCTAGAGTCCCTTACTAATTATATATATATGGAGCTCAGGACCTTGCCCTTATAACATCTGTTCTGATAAAACACTGAAGTCTTTTTAATTTGAGGGTCATCTGCAGGTCAGGATTTAAACTAAAAAGTTTTGCATATCATTTAATGGAATGATGTATTTGTACATTTTGCTTTAAAAACATTCCATAGATTTAACTCAATGCTGAAGATTTTGACAACAATATTATTAGTTCCCATCATACATATTCATGTCATAAGTTGAAGACTGAACATTTGAATACAAATGAGTTAAAGAAGTATTTTCAATGGGCTTTTTTTTAATATAAATATAGCAGTCCTCTGTCTGTTCTTCTGAGATAATCCTGTAAGAATATGTTCCCCAAAGCAAAATTTATAATGTAAGCTCTGAAACTGAAGACTCAAGTTTGAAACACCAATAGAGGTCATATGATAAGACTGTCCAGAACTGATCTATCTTGCCATCAGAACCAGAAAACTGTAAGATGGATCTTACTAACATCTCCAAACTATAAAAATGGAAACTTCTAAATCCAGCAAGAAGCAGGACTGGGGGGGGGGAACATGAACAAAAAAAACCAACAAAAACCCCAGAAGATTAATATTAGTGGTTTGCATCCTCTTCTTATGTAACTGAGCTGGCGTTTTACAAAATGTCCAAGTCACAGGCACAGAGTATAATGTGAAACATCAACACACAAAAAAATCCAAAATAGAAAGAAAATTACCATTACTTTAGTGTATATGAAGTATTAAGTTATGTTTTAAATAACAGAGAGAACTTTTAAGATTTTTATGAGTGAAGCGTCATCTGGGGGCAGTTAAGAGAAATACTGTAACTTACTAAAAAAGCCCCATCAAGTTAAACTAGAGCAGTTACACTGGACAGGAGCAAGATGAACTCAAAGGCTGTGCATTTTAGTGAGAATAACGCATCTGTACGCAAGCCTTCTGAGTAAAGAAATGTATAGTCATGTCCCACAACTTCCTGTTGAAAAAACAAGAGGAGAGACAATAACCTTCAAATCTTGAAGATGATGTATTAAAACTGCACTTGAAAAACCTTTCACCACAGGAACAACTATTTATTTATTTTGTTTTTAAATCTAGTTGCCTTAGCAATTTTAAATCTATTTTTTAAACTTCCCCACCACACCAGTTTTGTCAGCTGCCCCAAAGCAGCACAAACTGAGATCAAGACACTAACTCGGAATTTCTGTAAAGTGAGTCAAAAGCTCAATATTTCTGAAAATCAGATTAAAGAGTTGCTGTGGAAAAAACCCCAAGATCTGTGGAATATCTTTTTCATCCGTAATGATGTGGTAGGAATTTTTTTTTAAATAGAAATTATTGAATAAATAGGATTGTGAGAACAATGAGAAAGCAAGTAGCTGACAGCTCAGTACCAAATATGTGTTCTGATGGGGTTTTTTTGACAGATGCATGGTACCTCTGGGAAGTATTGATTTGCCGTTGGTAAAATCCAGTGCTTCATTTTGACATGGTTCCAAAACAATGCAGAAAACCAAAATCAAATCACCATTGGTTTTATCTGTTCCAGTACCTTTCCATACGAACAAGGGTAAAACCAAACGATATAAATTATGAAGTCCATCTATTTGCATCCTTTATCTCTTAAGGTTTATTTGAATGCTTGGAAGGTTTATGCAGAGAAAGGCTGCATGACTTGTCTCAGTGAGACCTGGTAACCTAAATAACTAATCAACTCTGTCTTTCCCACAGTTCAGAAGAAAGCTTGTAGTAAATCAGTAAATAAATCCAAGACATTCAGGGCAAAAATCTCATTCTGGAAGACCTTACTCTTTCTTTAGTCCTTCTCACAGTAGATTCAAGAAGAATCAGCAACAACCTTAGCAGACGGATTTATTTATTTTCACTGTATGGGAGGTTTGGGGGTTTTTTTTGTAATAGTTATTGTGGAAGACAACTTGCAAAAACACCAGTTAAAACAATTCCCAACTAGACCACAATCTCTTGAAGCAGCTGGGAACTTTCTCCAGAGACACATATCAAAATCCAAATGCACACGCCATGGTAACAGAGCTGTATAAAATGTCTGATGATCTTATCTCTGACTTTAATTTAAAGACCTAGAGGCAGTTCAGCCTAAATGCATAGTCCCCACTAGGTGTTTTGAAGAGCAGTGGAGAAACCACACCTCTCCCTTGTGCTTCCTCAGCTAAGACTTTAAACCCTCCATAACTCTCTCCAGCCAATTGTGTCTGTTTAGAGTAGATTCCGCAGTTACTTCCTCTCACAACTATAGCTCTTGTCAACTTGTGTTATGCATGGCTCAGGACACAAATAAATAGGATACGGAGCCTTTCACCTCTAGGTCATCAGTTCAAATGTAGCCCATATTCGTAGGGACCAAAAGTTGCTACCAATAGATGGCTTTTCGGACTCCTCAGTAAACCTCCATTCTATCCATGTACACCAGCATGTATTCCAGACCCAGAATCCTGCATGATCTTAAAAGGCAGCTGTCATGCAGAAAAGGAAAGGGAATTTCAACCTTTATCCTGAAACAACTGTCTCCCCAAAATATAGAATATCCACACTTTCTTCTTCCCTTCCTTTCAACATCACAAATTCTAGTTTTATTCACAGTGCAAGACTAAGACAATGGAATAATGAAAATGTATTCTAAAAGGCTGCAAGCAGAGCAAGTCAAAAGAAAATAAGGTTTTTTTTAAAAAAAAAAAAGACCAATGAAAGTTTTCCTGCATTAACAAATCTCAGTGAGTGTTTATGAGAAAACTTATCTTTCCCTAAACAAAACAACCAGGAATGTTTATTTAAGACAGAGATTGTGCATGCTCCTCTCTCTTGACTCTTCCAGGAAAGCTTCACAGCAAAACTTAGGAGAGTCGGTTTTGAAATTCCTTGCACCTGCACTCATCAGCTGTCAGGTCCTTGCACTGATGCTATGGATGTTCTTGCTATTGATGAGTCTCTTAGTGACAAAGGCCAGAACACACTCACTCTTTGGATTTGTTGCCTGCTAAGCCACAAGGAAATTACCATCTGAATTAACTGCAAGTTCCAAGTGACAGCCACCTCTAGGTTGTATTATAGGGAACTGTAAGTTACAGGCAAAGTAGTAACTGTAGCATAGCTAATGAAAGAGATATCTGAGCTGGAGCAGTAGCCTGCAGCAGAGCCTAAACCTTCTGCACTCCATGTGATTTCAAGGTATGGTACATCAAAGCTATGGCATCTCCCCTCTCCCTTAGATCTTTTTCTGGTATGACAATGACATGTCCAAACCCCTCAATTCAGTATATCGTCCTTCAACTTCTAAGACTTCCTGTCTGGCAACTCCTTCCACAGGAAAATAATCAGATGTGAATCTCTTAAATAAGAGAAAATTATTTTTAGATTTAAAAAGTACCTCAGAAAGCACACCAGCTATCAGACTCTACAAAACTACTAGCGAACACGGAGTCAAAGTGCTAAAAGCCATCTGCAACTTTATCTCACCTAAGTGATCTCTCCATGATGACATTCGGAACTATAACTTCCCTTGCAGTTCTAAAACCAGAATGTTGCCTGTCTTGCCTGACAGAGCAAGGGAATGTCAGAACGCAGGCCTTGATCCTAATGTTTCTGTATTTTCAACACGCAAAACATAGCATACTCTACGGACCACCTTGCAGAAGCAAGTGGCAAGCAGGGCGCTTCAGACAGCACACCCTGCAGTTTGTTCTCTGATCAGAGTAGCAAGGGCACTGGACTGTTCACGTCTTTCTGCTGAGCTGCTCCAAGAACACTGCAACAACACACTGCCAGCTATTCTAAGCAGACGTCCTGTTCAGAGGAAACAGTGTACAGCAGTCAAGCTGATTAAATCTACGACACTGCTTCACATCTAGCAAGTTTTGACTGTAATAAGAGACACCATAGTGCCATAGCTATTAAGCCATTCTTAAAGTTCTTCTATTTCTGCAGAAGACCTCCCAGACTGCATGCATGCACAGGTATCAAGTAGCACATGCACCACTGTCGAAGATGCATCAGATTTGTTGTGATGCTCCTCGATCTGATGTGTACAGTAGATCTGATGCATTTTGGACATGTCTGCACACGGACTTTTGAGCTGATGTACTCATATACAGTGGCTGTTGTTGAGGATTTTCAGATGTCCAGCGGTATGACAAGAGGTGTTGGTTAGCCAGACAAACAGTCCAAAAGAAAATATAGATTACACAGTAGCCCTGTAGACACCTGACTACGCCTAGCTAACTCCAAATGGAAAGAGTCAGGTCCAGATAGACTTGTTTAGCAGGCGCTCACTGCAGTGGTGCCAGGCACACAAAGAGGCAACGACAATGATTATGAATCCAGCAAGGGAAGACACAGAGCAATCGGCGTGACTGAGGCTGTATAAAAATCAGGCAGCGATGAAGGTGGAAATGACGCTGTAGAAATCAGGCAGAAGAAAACAGCAGCAGTAGTATTCCTGGGGTCAGTGTGCATGCGGTGCAAGGCAGCAGCATGAGCCCCAGTGGGACACAACAGCAGCTACAGGGGGTCAGGAGCAGCCAAGCTGCCATGGAGAGAGAACTGGAGATACTGGGGTTACAGCAGCAGCTCTCTGAAAAGATGGACAGTGAAGACAACACAGGAAGGAGCAACTGGTCCAGTACCAGTTAAAACCATTACTCTAGAAATCTATTTTTAATTATGGTTTTAATTTTCCTTTAACAAGTCAGTTTGTCACAGAGGGAAAACAAACCCAAATCACAACACATTCTCTGCACTTCATTCTCATGGTCCCATGCACACAAAAAATATGGATGGAGATACTTTATAAATAAGCATGACATGCAGTGAAACTACGGTTAAGTAAACATTATTTTTCATGGCATTCACTAAGCTTCTAGAAGACTTAAACATTTGTTCACTTGCAGTGACACTCTTGAAACACAGACAGGGTATTATGAAACAAAGACGACATGCACCAAGCTATAGGACTTTGAATACTTACTTGTCTACATTAGTGTTTGCTATTATATCAGTTTATTCAACGTTTTATTTTACAAATGTTTTATTTTACTCATTGAAATAAGTTCACTCACCTTTTTACATTCATCTGTTCTTTTAGTTTGCTGTACATTTCCAGCACTGCATAAAAACAAGCAGATTAACCCATGGATCTTATTGTGGCTTTAGTTAGTAAAAGAGGAAAATATATATTGTAAAGGACAAAATAAACCATAGAAAATTATATGCTAAATTTACCTTGTTTAATTCCTCCTGTAACCTAAACATAACAAAACCAGCAAAAAAAAAAAAATTCTAGAATGCAGCTAAGAAAGAAAAAAGAACTAAACTCCTAACAGCTTTTAAATGAAAAAGAGTTAAGATTAAACAAAACAGCAGACACTAGATACATAAAACATTCATTCATTTGCTACGTACCATAAGTTTATCTGCATTACCAGCCTATGACCTGTCTCTATTAAATGGCAACAGTACCACCTACTGTACTCGTAGGAAGTCAACAACAAGACTTTACAAAGAAAAATTCTCAAATCTGTTTTACACCAGTATCATGAACAGGATAAAATCCTTAGAGAGCCGTGTGCAGTGCTACAATACTGCCTTTCCGAAACACCATTTAGAGCCCTTATGTTTTATAAAAAAAAGCTTGTAATGACACAGTGCTAAAAGTACAACGCTGAAATAGAATCACTAGTATTTTCCATAGAATTCAAACAGTAAAAACCACCCTCTTCAGCAACAAATTCATTGGTCATCATATTTAAAATATTACTTCATTTAAAGCTGCATGCATCTACACTGTTTGCATAATTTATACCTGTCTCACTGTCTTCTCACAAAGTGACATAATTGCTCTATGTTAAATATTGTAAAAGACGTGGAACCTACATGCTGACATCTTTTTAACACCTGTTAATTCTTTCGTTAAACTGGATGTCACAGGATTACGACTTAAAAAACAGAATTCTCTTGCATTTTGGCTATTATGACTTACTTTATTTAATATGCCATCATATTTAGCTCAAGGTCACTCACCTGGAAGACACAACTGTAGTTTTTCCACAACTGTTGTAATATTCCGTTGCTGAACTCTGCACCGGATGATTTCTTCTGTTTGGGCTATCACCTTAGAGATTTTAATTTAAAAAAAAATACAAATAAATAAAATCACAATTAAATTATGCAAATAATTTCAATTTGCTACAAATATTCATAATATCCACACAGGAAGCACCATTTTCTCACCTCTTTCCCAGCATCCTGAAGCCTTCGGTTGGTATCAGTAACTTGGACCTTAAAAATAATTTCACCTTTGTTAGACAAATATGCATATATTGCCCTGATGTGACTGCTCACCCTTGTAATCAGATCATGCTTCATGAGAAACTTAGAACAAAGAAATGCAAATTCAAATTAACTCTACAGCTTGAACTTGAACTTTTGATCGGAAAGGGCTTTTGTTAACTTCAATTACTTATGACAGTTCTTTCTAACAGATTCTGTGGCAAACTTCTCAAATTTACTTGGGATTTTTGAACTTTCCTTGTTTCTGTAGGTCTGTCAAACAATTCAAATCATTGACCCAATTGACCACTGGTCCCTTTTTGATAACCTCAATGAGCTCTATGGGCCATTCATTGTCTGTAAGAAATGGTGATTGCATTTTATGGTAATTAAACATTCATACTTTACTGAATGCAAACACTGGGTGGTTGATTAACATCAAACGTGGAAATCTCCAAACCACAGCAACATTTTAATGCTGCAGGTGCAGGCAAAGCTCAACCTCAGATTTTCCCACATAGTAAGTGACTCATTAGGTCATCATAATAAGGAAGCACATTCTAGTTTATTAAAAATCTCATTAATTTCTGAACAAAGATGCTCAATGACCTCATTGACGCTGTATTTGGTCTCTTGTTATCTGAATATCCTTTATATAATGCTCTTCTAATCATAACCTCTGATGAACTACGCTCATTCTGTCTGGTGTGCATATTTTGCTCTCAAAAGTGTAAAGAGAGCTAAAAGGGACGGATCTCATAATTCTACGTTCAGATTTGGGAGTAAATCTTAGTTCTCATTTCTAATGAAAACTATTAAGTCCACCTACTCTCCTACTGATTACAGAGTAAAGAAAATTTATTTTTCACGCACAATTGCAGTATTGTTATTCTTCTAATCAAGACTCTAAATTCTTCTAAGGTCTGACATGCAAATGCAGGATTAGAAAAAGACCTATGTAAGAAACATTGGTTTTACCATTTGTTGCTCTTTACCTTCTGAGAAAGCCTTTAAAAAGGGCAAAATAATTTTGGTAATGTTTTCTGAAAATATACATTTAAAAAAAAAAATCAGAATTAGACCTAATAAAATAATCAGCTTTGTAAATGTAAATGTAAATTACCAGATCAGGCAACACAGCTCTAACCACAAATCCGAAATAACCCATTTTTAAAAAACTGTTGCAAACATCAGTGTATGTTATAATCACTCAACTCTTATTCTTCAGTAAGGGTCAGGTTCCTTCTTTTAAATTCAAAGACAATGATATATGGAACTACGAAAAACTAGTTCCTTACCTTTAATTTTTCTGCATCAGCCCTAACTTTAAGGAGTTCTGTAATAGCATCCACAAAGCCCTGATGGTGAAAATTGCACATCTTTTCTATCTCCCTGTCATGGTTACGTATGCAGGCATCTAGTTTTTCCATAAACCTCTGGTGTGCATTTGGTTGGTCATCATATACAGACCTGTTAAATACAAATAAGAAAAACAAAAGTTTACTTTTTTCCTCCAGTGAAAAACAGTATGCAAGGATCTTTATTGAAATCTCTCTCCTAAAAAGAAAACAAAAGCACACAAACTTGATGCTACGGTGGCATCATTTGTGATCCATTCCACCAAAATCAGCATTAAAAGAAAGCGATGGCACAAAACTGAGAACTGAACCCAGCCCTTATGGCATTAATCCAGGTGCTTAACCAGTTACAACATGGTTGACCTGAGCCTCACTGGTCTGTTATTTATGCCCTAATGCTCAAATACGGGTACAAAAGAATCAATTTCTCCGACCACCTCAAATAGCATGGATCGCTTTTCCATCAAATTCCACTCTTTGCTAAATATAAAGAAGTGCAAACATACAAATTTGCTTTTCTGGTATTCTTAACATCAGAATTATCCAACCACATCAGGGGTGGATGCTTCCAGCCAGAACAACTGCAGCACTGTGCGGCAGCAGCCGGACCCTGGCGGAAGGCAATTCTCACTGCTCCCTGCCGCCTCCTGCCCATGCCCAATGGCTCCCAAAGCAAAACCATGGCATGTACATGCCTAAGGCTGCCACCTCAATGGGAACCAACTTTCAGGAACGGTTAAAATCAGGTCTTTTGAGTAATTTTACTAAATGTTTCAACAGTACACTTATAAAACATCAAGTAGGAAACATGACTCCTGGAGAAACTGCTGGTGTAGCTTGCCAAGTTGCGTCAGGAATGGCAAGCTGCGTGGAAAAATGCTCAAGTATGAGAAGGAGCAAAGGAGACGGGGTAATTTAAAGCTTTAGATTTTAGCAGAGGAAGCAAGAAAAGAGGTAATAGAGAGAACTGTACTGGAGATGAAGGTATGAAGTCTCCCAAGACTGGCAAGGCACAGGCAGTTCCAAAATTTGATTAATAACTCAATATAGCACCAACAGCAAAGACAGGTAATTTTTGAAGCAACTTACTAGCTAGAATGCGAGCAGTAATATGAGGATGACAGTCATACATATGCAACCATGTTCGTACTGCAAACTACAAGCATTCAAAAAAATGAGATCAAAAAAATCTTTAAAATGCTTTTTTTAGCCTCTAATTTCCTTTCATAATTACGACATTTTCTCCAGAAATACATACAGAGAAGTTGCTTTTAAAAAAAACCAAAACACACTTAAGATGGCAGGGAGGAGGAAGCTGAAGTTCCAATGGTCTCAATGTTGCTTGTAGAAGTACAGTCTTAAGTTCAAGACCCAGCTGACAGTGAGTCAAAGCCTCTAAAACTCATGAGTAGAGAGAAAGTACTTCCCTCCCAGTCTTGTCGGAGAAGTATGACTTCCCATATTCTTCAAGATCCTCTTTTCTAACCAGACAGCTTGGCTCTGCCAGGATCTGGGGGCATCATCACCCGTTCAACAAACCCATAACTGAGTGTCTGACAAGAACCTGACCTTTCAAGGAAGAGAAGAGTATAGCAGAGATTGAAAAGACTCTCAGAACTAGACTCTTCATCCTTTTTGAGTTCCTTTTGACCATGGACTCAGAGAAGCAACTGATGTTACAGAAATGAGAAAGGTAATACGCTGTCCTACATGCCAAAGGAAGAAAGCCAATTCCTGATAGCCTGCTTGCTATAGGTATTTTGTCTCAGAAAAATCTATTAAATAAAATATTCCTAGAATATTCCCCTTTTGCTTATGCAGGAAAATAAGGATACAGTACTGAAAGGCAGGTTCTTTCCTCCAAAGTGCACCAAGGGAAAAATACAAGATTGTTGACCCATGAAGCGGTTCACAAAGGGAAAAATGCCCCTCACCCATTCCACCACTGCAGTTTGAAATGACAGCTGGAAGGAGCAAAGGTGTGACAGTCAGCCTCTCCTCCTGAGGTTCCTGTCAGACTGCCTGAAATGGACCCCTCAAGGCTGCCCAGCATGACTGAGGTTTAAAGGGCCGTGGTAGAAGATCACGAGTGACCCACATCTCCACACAGAACCTGGTGCTGACTGGAGGGAGAAGCAGCAACCTGGCCTGGGAGGAAAGAAAGGTGCAAGACACATGGTCAGCACTGAGTGAGCTTTCATCAGGCAACTTAATGTTCTGCATCTGAAGACACAGGGGGAAGCAGGTAGACCATATCAGTTACCTGTAAAGAAATGAGCACGGGATGAGAAAAAGGTTCAATAACTGATGTTGTAGTGCTCCAAACTACATAGTACAAGGTGGTTACATGAGCACTGCTCTGTCTCTGTAAGAAAAGGGTCAGAAATGTTGGAACCTAGAGGGTGAACATGTAGGAACAACTACCTGGCTCCAGAGTACTGTTCCTGGAAAAGAAATAAAAATATTAGGAGGACCAGAGGCATCACATAATGTATTCACAGGTATCAGAAATGCATGAGCTTCCTCTGAATGGGCTGGACTCACCATCTATACTGCACCAGATGCTAAAGCAAAAACCAGAAAAAAGTTCCACTTATTAACTGCTTCCTTGAGCCTTTTATCTAAGGGTGGAAGGAATCTCCAAGTTTAGGTCTCCTTCCAATGTTCTCAAAAGGAAGTGAGAAAGGAGTATTATTATCACAAAGATAGGAGACTTCCACCTATCGCTGTGTACTCATAACTGTAAGTTCTGTGACATAACCATAAGTGAAAACAGTAGTAAAACACAGAAGACCAAGTATACCAAAAATGAGAACAAGACTGTAAAAAGATGGTGCAAGAGGAACTCCATACTTCAGTTTGTACCACCAGTCTTTCTTTCGTGGTAGCAATGCACTGTCTTTCTGGACTTAGTTATTGCCTGATTATTTTGGGATATCCAGTAGCTGCAGTTCAACGTGGCTGTCTTTGTACCTTTTTGTTGATTTCAGATCTGCCAACACTGGCAGCCACACTCTTAAAATACTGAGGGAGGGAAATAATTTGCAATCAGGAGATCTCTCTTTAAAATGTTATCAAATAATTCCACACAACACAGCCAGAAATTCTGGAAGAATGAATGATGTAGCATAGGCAGTACAGTATTCACTGTTAAAAAATCAGTATTTATTATTTTCCTCACTATTAAAGCTACTTATACTTCAGTTTAATGATAATAAGTAAAGTACTGATTGATAATTCTCAGGGGTATTATCACAATATTTAATTCAAAATCATACAGGGAATAAATGTTTAAAATTGTGGAAGAAGAAATCGATACTGTGTACATCCCGATGCACTGCCTTAACCACAAGATTACCTTACCTTACTGAAATTTTAGTTACTATTTTATCTTCTACACTGTACTGTTTCCTGCATGGATACTAATACAATGGTGAGCTGTGATCTAAACCAGTGCTTTGACAGAGCGCCTTAAAATTCACTAGTAGTATAAATTCCATATTAATTACATATGTAGACAGCTCCATCTTGTGGGAACAATAACAAATCAGCCCTCTTCAGCACACCAGTGGAAAAACTCCTGAAACAGAACTACTTACCTTTAAAGAAATAAATCATCACAGTATTTAAAATAAAATCACACTTTTTACCACAACTTTCTGATCTAGGTGAGAAATAAGAAGACAAATTAAACAAGTTTATTAACTTCCCTAAGACGCTGTACTCTTAGGCTGCTATACACATGCTATTTCAGAGGCTTTAGAGAAGTCTGACCTAAAGCACTGGCCTTTTTGAAAGCATAAGTGTATGTGAGAAAGCCATGGACAGAAATTGGGCTTTTTCTCAAAACTGCAAGCACAGCTGAGGCGATGAATGCCTGATTTACCCACTACAGAACATCACATGTAGTACAGTATGGTTTATTTCTGATACTGAAGCTTATTTTCTACACATTCCTTTCCAAAATTACCTACAGTTATCTACATAAAGTAACTGGTATCTTCAAATATTCATTTGAAGGTGTACACTTCAACAGATTATGGCACTGCAAGCAATCCTGATAGCAATTTTGCACTTTACAGAGTTAAACCATCAGGCAGACAAATCACCATCCTACGGCATCTTGGAGAAAGACACAGAATCCTGAAAGCATCCTATAGCTGATTTTTTTAAATTAGAAGATAAAACTGACAGAATTTACAGCGCTTGCATGCACACACACACAGAGTTCTGCTGGGAAGAGAGTGAGGAAGTGCTAACCCTTCCAGATGCATATTTTCAGGGGAAAAAAAAAAAAGAAAAAGATAAAAGACGAGAAAATCACTGATGTTGGAGACAGAAGTTTGTACTTTATTTTGTCTCAAAAAAAAAAAATACACAACATACCATCTTAATTTTCAATCTGGAATGAGACAACATTAACTTCAGTGACTAGTTAGACATCAGCACTGCGAGTCAGTGACAGGACAGGTACTATTTCATTCCTAATCGAATGGGGCAAGCACCCATGAAGAACACGAGCAGAGATGAAGGATGTTTCTGGTAACATGTAGCAGGTTATTTGTCTGTATTTCCCACAACTCTGTACATAGACATAGATATTTTTTTGTCTGACTCATCCCAACAACTGGACAATATGAGTCATACTAATGCGAGTCTATGTCAATATAAGATAGTGCAGAAAGTACTCAAAAGAGGAAAAAAATTAACTAGGAATAGTCAGAGACAGCTTAACCTAAAGGAGAAAGATGTCTCAGTCACTGGCTCAATTTTGCTGCAATAGGGGTATTTTTACCTTGATATTTTCTTACCAGCTGGGCTGAAGGGAGAAAGACAAGCATAAAGAGATTTGAATTCAGGTCTCAACAAAAAAATGAAGCAGAATTTTCCTATATGCAATCATTTTCCAATTGAAGAAAATCAAACAAGGTTATTTTATACTTCATAAAAAACCTCTCTAAAATTTTTATTTTCAAAACTGAAACACAGTATGAAAAATATGTGTTTAGTAGGTCTTACTAGCATTTTTGTGTTTACATGCAAAAATCTATTGAAGCACCAGAGGGCACCATTCTACGCACAAAAATACTAGCCACTGAGTAAATAAAGAGCTCCACAGCTAAATATCAGCCAAGAATCATAAAACCTAACCTGCCGTGAATTCCACCCGACCCTTTAGATAATAAAAATAATTTTTAAAATCAATTATCCTCAAATCAACTGATCCTTCTATAATGACAACTCCATACATATGCATCATCATTCAAAGGCACTATCATAGATCTCTTCAAAAACATATTTCTCCTATCATTTCTTATAAATATTTTTTGTGCATGCAGCCAGGATACATGTCATTAAATGCATGAGTGCAAATGTGATTAAAAGAGTAACAGCATTTAGCTAAGGAGGTGGGAAATAAAAAGTTACAGGTCAAAAAGAATCATAAGCCCAGAAATTAATTTAATACATTGACTGCACTACTGGAAAGGTAGGCAAAGGAAGTGCATACAGACCAGTAAGTCTCCTAAAAGGAGAGGAGCCTAAAACTGCAAAGGGGTTGCAGCAAATACTCCAAATCTGCTTTTTCCCTCCTCATCCCCAGTCTTCACACCTACGTCATCTTCTGCTAGAAAATGAGAATAATCAGAAAGCTGAACACAGCTTCCACTGTTATCTACTTGGTGGGAGTTCAGCACAGAAAAGTGAACTGCAAGAGTAATCAGAATAAGAAATAAAGTAATTTTGTCCCTTATATCCACAGCAATAGCTGTAGACTTTCCAATGGTAAGAAAAACTCAGGTTCCAGGAAAAAAATGAACTTAAACAGTTTGTTTTATTAAAAACAAAACTCCGTACTTTCATAAGAAAATAATGACTCTGAGGACATTATTAATTCCTGGTTGGTGACAAACAACTGTCAATTAAAAATAATTACTAAAATGATCTATTAAGTAAAGAAAAAATATTTAACAAATATAATAACAATAACCTTTTCGGGTTTTAAAAAAATTGTTATTTCTTGGGTTTGGTGTTTTGTGTGTGTGCTTGTTTTTTTAAGTGGGCAATGATTCGATTTTTAGTTGCAACCCATACTCAAGGGAAACATCTTTGAGCTTATGAATACTATTGTAAATTTTTATGGTGAACAATTCTCTTCCTAGTAATCTTTCATAGTAATAGGTTCTAACAGAAGCAAAGACTCTTAAAACAGATGGTCTATCTAAAAAATAGCAAAAAAAAAGTCAGAAAATAGAGGAAAAAATACCTATCTTTTTACAGGACAAAGTAGCTCCTCACTAAGACTCGTCACCTTCCACCATTTTCACACACCCCCCAACCCATCCTGCTCTATCCCATTTCTAGTACGAATTGCAGGTTCCTCACCCTTGCCTATATTGCCACAGTGTCTTCCATTTCCTGATTACACAAGACATATGAAGCAATTAAAAACTGTATACACACATTCCTTTCAGGGTACTGATAACCACTTAGTGCCAATCAGTTACATCTCTGTGAATGCAGTGACGATGATGGGAATTACACCTATCTGCATAACAGCTGTACAAGTTTGACATGGAACATAAGCCTGACCATGCAACTTCTGAACTGCAAGGGATGCAAGAGAAAAAGATTCATCTGTAGACCTTCAGATTTAGCACTGTGGGGAAAAAAACCCACAAACATCCACAAAGACTGATCACTTTGATCAGCTAAACCAAGTCACAAAAAAAAAACCAAACTCAGACATACAATTCTTATTCCACATTTCAAAGTAATACTTCAAACACACAGACAAAGAACCCATCTCTCAAATGAAGAAATTGTGCTTGTGGAAAATCATGTTTTTAGAATTCATACCTTGCTACCAAAGCCAATTTTGTACTGAGGCTAGAGAAGCTCTCAGCTAGCTCCCATATACACACACATTGCAAGAAGTGGCCCAGTAGATGTTAGTCCTCTCCCTCCATTTCCCATTTGATTAAAAAAAAAAAAAAGAGGGATTAAATAAAGTTATAAAATAATATTTACAAGTCTAATTTGCACATTGAGTTCAGCGGAATCGATGTAAGCACAAAACACTGACCACACAAATCAAGATTCTGCCCTTAAAACAGACCTGTCATTGTGACTATAACCATGGCATCCCTAACCATGATACTACATCACACGCTCCACTTAAGCTGCAATTTCACAGGAAACACTGCAGCAACTTCCTTTGTCCTACAGTATACAAAGATATTTTCTGTTTACACAAACTGCAAACTTTGTAGGGATTTTTCCATGGAGTAGTGTCATATAGGTTGCTGCATACAGCCTAAAAAGCTTTATAAAATAATGTCCAGGTGTTTCCTGTAATTCAGCTGCAGTTATGGTAATAAGCACATTTCTTAAAACCCAATCAGCCTTTCCAAGCCAGGCACTACCTAGGGTCCAGTTCTGCCATCCTTCTTCATAATTACATCTCACCACTCTATTTACAAGATTACATTACATGCCAGAACAATGCAGAACTCAAGCTATGGCCTAATCATAGAAAAGATTTTATTAATCTTAGTTTAGCTGTAATGCTTTACTTGCCTGATTTTCCTGGATGTGCAATTTCTGTGAATTGTTCTCACTAATAGTATCCTGTTTCTATGAGCAGGAAAGGGCTGAATACAGTTTGTTAGTTAACATTACTTCCTATAAGCAGGGTCCATACTCCGTAGTAGCAGCACTACAGCAGTCATTGTTCATGCTGGATAAGCAATGGATCACGCTCACGGCTGTTAATGGACATCCTCTGCAGCGAAACATGAACTGATAATCAGTAAACCCAGATTTGCAACAGACTTCCTCCTTCCTGTTTTTACACTGCTGACCAAGGAGATGCCTCTTCCTGCTAAGCCTTTGTGCGACTTACTGATGTATGAAGCAAGAAACTGAAAAACAAGTGCTGCACTACTATTTTTTTTCCTAATTATGTGTTGTAATAGTAGATAAAAAAGGCAGCAAAGAAAATGCCAGCTTCACTCACTGTGGTACTTGGGTATCGCCACGTAACAAAGTGTCAAGTTTGGCCATCTGTTTCATATACCTGAACATATACAGTGGACATAGTTTGAACCTACATTATTTCATAGTAAATAAAATAAGAAAGTGAAGTCCATACAGCAACATATTTATCTTCCCTTAATATTTCCACAGACTGTAACATAAATTGTTCCATTTTGGGAGCAACGGATTCATGTATAAATGAAATTGCGAGCTTCTAAGTTATTTTTAAAGATTTGATCAGATTTCTTTTACACATGCCGCAGAAATAATTAGCCATCTATTACAACCTATAGCTAATCTGTCTTCTTTATCCAGGGCACTCTAGACATAGCCTTCGAGATAAATACGTACCAATTGTTTCTACAGAGCCTTCAAAAGACATCTCAAAATAGAACAGAACATTTAATGTCACAAATGTCTAAGTTACTTATTTCAGTAAGCTTTGACTGTCAACACTACATAGTTGCAAATACATCATTTTAGAAATCCAGAAGTTCCAGATTAAATAAAATATCCAATAATTGAAAAGTTTCAAAACAAACTGGATTAAGAATGTATTCTATTCAATACAGATCAAACCACATAATTCTTTGATGTGTCACATTCCTCTGTAAACATATAACCAAAGCATATATTTTCCAATAATTTTATATTACTAATTTTTGTTAACTCTATGAGCTCATATAGCCTACACATAGAAAACCATCATGTATTTTTCTCATGCAAATCAGCAGCCAGTACTATATATCCTTTGCACATGCACATCTCCCAGGATCACTGAAGAAAAGGAAAGATTACTTTAAAACAAGTCTGTTTTTAATTCAAAAGCCCAACTAAAACTAACTCACAGTGTTTCTCTCTGTTGGGAAGCAACTAACAGTGTTGCAGCAACTGACTTCTACTGCTCTTTGTTACCTTACTCCAGTCCTCTATCTGCTCAATGAACAGACTAAGCAGCAGAAAATCTATTCATGCCTCAGGGAGAGGTGACACTCCAGCACGCCACAGAAACTCCACATTTCAAGAGAAAGTAGCACACATTGGCTACCTGATTACAGTTTCCTGAGTTTATGAAACAAAACAGAACAAACCTATGGTACAAAAGTAACATAGTTGATACTGTTTTATGTTGAATTTAACCAAAACCAAAACCCAAAGAAAATGCTGCTTCACTGAAATCAATGGGTAGAGACCCTTCAAAGTCACTCTACGTATAAGGAAGCGTGCAAATTGTGAAGGTCCCAGTGACAGCTCCTACCAACAGAAACATCTAAACCCCTGCAATAGGGAGGAGAGTGTATTAAAATCGAATTATGCAATACTTGAAAGTTTAAGCACCTCTTTTTGAAATTGAAATGTCTCAAAACTATCCCCCTAGGTACACATACTACAGTATATGCATTATTAATTTTGTATTACTCTGATTCATGGGAGAATTGCAAGTTACCCTCACTGCAGCTTTGTAAGCAAATTACTTTCTCCGAGACATAGTGAAAATTCCACTCATAGTATTAGAGCTGAACACCTTTTTCATCCTATATTAAAAAAAAAAAAGTCTCATCTCTCTCTGCAGATCCCTAGCACAGAAGTGTTCAAAGACATCTTGTAGGTCCTCTCTGTCAAACGCCAAGTCTTTCCATGAGGGATGATGCACTCTAACACCTGCTTCATTCCTGCTTAATAGTGATTAAGTTCCCTACTAGTCTGGTATTACTGGCAAAGGTTGAGGTACAGGAAGGGCTTCAGCCAGGCTCCAGAAGAGATCATTAACTCCTTCCTGCATGGGACACAATTCATCAGGCACACAAATAATTCCTTAGTAGGCACAGACAAGGTGAGGAAGAGATGCGTTGTTGTGCATGCTTTAAGCCGAACATGAAGTTGAACATGATGTCATTGTTTTACCTAGGTCTGTGGCGACAGGGATTAGGTTTGGGCATTTCAACCACAATCAGATAATAGCCAGAAAGACTGGCAACAGCTAGATTTTATAACTAGCCATAGCAAGCCCTCCAGTAGGATAACATCTAATGTGATTACTTGATGCTGATGCAAAGCTAGGTTGATGTTTTTAAAAGAGTTAGTACTTAATAATTGTTTACTACAACCCATAGAAATAGTTTCCTATCTGCGAACCCATTTCTGGCATTATTTTAGAAGCATTATTTAAGAAATATCAATCCTCATAGATTTTTATGAGCTCATTTTAGTAGTATAATCCATAAAATGCAACATGACAAAACTTGCTTAACTGCTGTTGCTGTAATTTCAGCCTTGTATGTGCAAACGCTCTAGCACTTACAGGTAAAAAACAGGCTTACATTCAATTTAATTATGCTAACACTCCTCAGGTAGACATCTGTATTGAGGAAACTGCAAAGTCTCCGAGCAATGGTTCAGCAATGCATACAGAAAGCTAGAGTACAGTGTACGCTGTTGGCTTCCCAAAAAAGAACTACAAGCAAGTAAGTACCCATGTGACTGGCATTTGTGAAGGATGTAAAATTATGCATTTCCTATGCATATGGCATGTCCAAAATCTGGGTCAACAGACACCAAGTAAAATCAGCTTGAGGAATAAATCGATGAAGAAACGACATGAATAACAACTGACTTTCTTGAATTTAGCTGATGTAACAGTGAATAAGCCATACATATGATGGGAAGGCTAAGTTTAGATGAGACACAACAATACTGATTGCATGAACCACCTATAAAGTACACTATCCTGGATCCCTCAGTAGATGATCCCTCTACTTTTAAAGCTTTAATTTATTTTGAAACGTGTTTCCTAAACATGGGAACAATTTCAAGCTCTTTGGTAATGCTTGTGAAATTGGAGAGAGCTATTTCAGAAGTACTCTTCACATAGGTTACTACTTAGGTTAAAGCTTCACTTGGCAGTTGCCCATTTGGAAAACACTGCAAGAACTGAGTCAGAAGCTGATACATGAACGCTCAAAAAGATCAAGATAACCCGATTTGCAGACACACATTTCATGACAAACTTAATCAGCATTGAACCTAAAGATTTTTTGCACAACAGAAAAATGCAGTGCAGATATGATTACCCACAAACAGTTTCAGGTTTTATAAAAAGTACAATAGTACTATGTTGAAACTTGCAGCAACGGAAGCAAATCCTCACCTTCTCCTCAAATATTTCTTGCCACCAATGGCAAATCTGCTTGAAATATCAGGCTAGTCAACAGTTCTGCCACTGAATATATAAACGCCAGATTATTCAGTCTATAGCACACGCTCTTCTTATACTGTTTTGACCCTATGTAATGGACTAGAGATTAAAAAAAAAAAATGTGCTTCTTCATAGCAATATACATGGTGATAGACCTGCTTACATAAACAGTTGCTTTATCTGACTGTTGCCTTTCAACTTAAACACTCGGCATATCATCAAATCCTGCACCAAGTGACAAAATCTGCAACCGACACTACAAGCCAGCCACCAGTTTTTCAGGATACACTGCTCCCAGCGAGCAGGACGCTCTCCTTACTCTACAGCAACCCAGTTGCACAACAGGAGTTAGCAATTATAATGAAGTGATATATAAATATACATCAAAGTAGCAATTATAATAAAGTGATATATAAATATATATCAAAGTACACCCTGTGACCTGATCCAAAAAAGACCATAGCTAACACACAAGGAATTTCTAGTTCCTTTGGGCTACTTTGCAACATCAGTTTGAAAGGGAAGTAGGAATGAAACACATTCACTTGAAAACTGAGCAGGGCTTGAAGACACAGCATTAACGAAGACACAAACTACTGATTTTCAAACCATAAAAATAGCTTATAATATTGTAAAACTTTATCACACCATTTGAAATTGAAATACATGATCAAAGCATTTCCATTCTGATTCAATGCACTGGTTGATGACCTCAAAGTCCTTTTACGTTTGCTCTATATTTAAACCAAGACCAAGCCATAGACAAAAATGTGATCTGTTGGCCCATAATCCAAAACCAAAATAATGAGAACACAGAAAAATGCCTTCAAACAATCATACCTGACAAGTAAGACCACAGGGCAAAAATGAGGGGAACCACATTTTGTCACTGGATAACCACATCACAAATCCCAACAGCCCATTATCAAGTGCTCAGAAAAAATATTTCCCGGCCTGCAACTGTGTTAATTCTGTACTATCTTCCCACATCTGAAGAAGTCATTCATACTGCCTATGCTACTGCTTACTAGCTATTCCGCTAAAGATACAGAATCATACAACTAAATCATGCCTGCTAGTAATAACAGTGTACATTTCTGGTAAAACAAGTTATGTTGAGGCTTCAAAGCATCCTATCACACTCCAAAAGGTATTCTGGGCACTTTGTTCACTTGGCTTTGGACAGGCCCCCTCAATGGGTACAGGAATACTCCACAATACAAATTACAGCCTACAGTCTGGGCAAAGCACCTGCAGTTGTGAAGCGTACCACAACTCAGAGCAGCAGAATTAGACTCTCACTTTGTTTTTCTACCTCTGAATTTTCTTAGAAATCTTGATCAGGAATGGACAAAACAGTCTTGCTTGGACCACTACTGCTACGTTTGCTTCCTCAACTTATTCCTCTAATGATGACTTACTGAAGTGTGAAGACACTCTTAAAAACTGACTCTTCAAATTTTGTTAATACGTATTTCTATGGAGTTCAGGGAGGGCTTGAAAGTTTTTTGTTATTAACTTTTCAATATGTTTATCTTTTTTGGAGAGGGATATGGGAATTGCCTTTCTTTTTGTCTGTTTTCTTTTTCCCTTATGAAGATTAGAAATGCGCTGACAACTCTGGTTTTGCAAAGCCCAAAAGTATGTACACGAAATGAATTACAATACGTTAACATGTTACATAAAAAGGTGAGAGTGACAAGCCTTTAACAGGTGTTGTCATTAATCTCATTTAGTTAGCCATTAAAGCTAAAAAGATGTTAAGTTTCACAGTCTGCCGAAAAAAAGATTAATCTTGGCCTGCTATATACCCAGTCTGCCTATTTAATGAAATGCATGCTATACAGTTGATTTAAGTCTCATTTATAATGACTTAGTAAATGTCACTAAATTTAGAAATGCAAGCTAAATACCAGCAAATTTAAATCAATAAATTCATCCACTTAAAATTAAAAAAGAAAAATAATTTAATCAAATACAATCTCTTCATCTTGTATTTCTTGAGATGCACAGCAATCTTTAGGAGCTAACTTACTCTCCTAAAGAGGAAATAATGCCCATTGTACTAGCTGTACCTTGATTCCTCCTATAAAGGACCTGTGTTTCACATTCCTGTACATGGGTACATCTCAGCACTAGAAAATCACCTGCAGGATCAGCCTGTATGTTGTTCCTTATCTGTAAATTACATACAAAAACATTATGTATCAATATATGCTATTATTTTTTGTATCATAATCACAAGTGCTGCCACTCTTCTAGCAGGGTAGGAAACAGCCCCCTGGCAGAGACAGCGACACCAAACTAGCAAACGAAACAGTGAAGAAAAACAAGAGCAGAAACATGTTTCCATGGAATCTATGCGTGGCCCACAAAAAAACTACACTTCTTTGTGAAGCACGGATGTATTAGGAAGATATTAAGATCTCGATAGGAACAATTAAGGATAAGTCAGATCTTGCATATCCTACGATCTTCAGCATTCCTCATGCTACTTACTAAACTGCTCACCTCCAGCCACTACTTTTGTTCTGCTATTTAAGTAGGTATGTTGGTACTTCATTTCATGTCATGATGCTATAAATATTTCCCAAGAAATACAAACCAAAACTATTCCATTTCTCGCAATGAAATTAATGTAATTTCAGTCATTACATGAGCCAGCATCAATGGCTTCCATGACTGGAAATCGATGGATCATTTTATGTTGTAGCTTACGCAACTGCACACAGAATTACTCAACTCAATTCTTTGATATATACTGTTCAGCAAGTAAAACCCAGATCTTATGCAGAAAATAATGCTTCATTTCACTTTCACACTTTTGTTCATTGAAATAGATCTTGAAATTAGATGTGGAATTTTAGACTTTTCAGTTTCACACAGCTATTCACAAATTTTAATAGGTATACCTGAACAGATAGCTATAGTTTTATCTTCAAACACTGCTGTTCTTATAAAGTAGCAGCATATTTTTGTGACGTTGGCTGGACTTCTTTCAAAACACTCAGCCAGGTGTAACCATTTTTTAGCTTAATTTTTTGATTTAGAAATTAATACAAGGGGTTAAATCAGACCAACGTGCACTTATTTTCTAAATATTCTGAAAGTCAGCCATGCAAAACTCTCCTTCTGAAAAGTCAGTAAGATAACCAGATAGATAAGACAGATGCGATACAAATAGGAAAAGAAAGGACAGGAACATGTGAAGAAATTAAGAAACTAAATGTTTACTTTTATAAAATATTTGACACATTTTAAATGTACAATATGAGTAAGAGATTCATATTGTACCTTCCCCCTTCTACCCCCCTACCCATGCACACCTGTGGTTCCCAAACATGCCTTCTTCCACTGTGCACCCTGATTCTCTGGATGTCCTTTACACAGGTTCCTCTGACATAAGCTCTACACTGGAGATGGCAGTGAAACTGCAGTTCTATTTAATGTTTTGTTGCTAAGTTTTTTGTTTTGGTGTGTTTTTTGCAGACATCAGCTCCAGCCTGCCTGGGCTTGTTAGCTGAAACATGGCTAAACTGCCTCCAGGTACAACTCAAGTCTGAAAGCATCTCAGCTACTTTCAACCCGAGCTCACAAACTCTCACAGGTGAAGCTGCTTGTGATGCTCAGCTTTGACTCTCCACACCGTATTCCCAATACTGGCTGCGTTTAAAGAACAGTGAGGAGAGATCAGAGCACAGTTTGCTCTGAGCTGGCCTCCAAGACAAGGCTGACCCCACAAGCAGCCCCCGGTGATGTGTGGGCCGCCCCACTGCACTCCCTGTTTGGGCTCTCTGAGGACTCCAGCCTCGCACAAATGCCCGGACTGCCACCTCCCACACAGTCCCCAGCACCGGGGGACCCACTGCAGGCACATGCAGCCAGCTACAAATTTGTTTGCCGCAAAGTGCAAAATGACCCATTTCATGCTCATTTCTCTTCCTCCAGTTCTCGGCACTTGGTTCCCCATCCGTGTACCCCGCGCTCGCCCTTTCCCGGCCCGGCCCACGCTCTGCAGTGGGCACCATACACTCTCCCGGGGAAGTCCGCGGGGCCGTGCCCATCGCCCTGCTGCCACACAAATCGCCTCTCCCAGCTCCCTGCACACAGGCTCTCCATGGCTTCCCAAAGAGACAAGGTACAGGCTCACAGCTCTCTCTCCCCAGTTTGGCTAGCACCTGCACTTTTTCACTTCCTTCCGACATCCCTAACGAGGGAAGCATCAGCACAGCTCCAGGATGAAGATCCCCTTCCACCTGCGCCTCCTCCATATCCCAGCCCACTCCCTCCAGGCCCCGCCCTTCTCTCCCAGCTCAGACCCAAGGGCACCCACACGTTCCTCTCTAACAGGAAAGATGCAGCAAAACCTTTTCATCAATGTGATGGCTACACCATTTGGCAGTATGTGGAATTGGAGAGAAATGAAAAAAAACCCCTCAAAACCACTGAAGTCACCGCATTTCAGAAATGCTCTGAACAGCGTCACGTTTCCAGAAGGAACCCGGCTGGGGTTGCAGATCTCAGGCTGCATCAGGGAAGCCGGCACGCAGAGCAGCCCTGCGGTCACCGACGCCAGCGCCCACCCCCAGCGCGGCTGCGGCCCCGCTCTCCGCACAGACCCGGGGTACCGGCACCCCCAGGGAGACGCCCGGTGTCCAAGCGCGGGGCTGGAGCTCTCCCGCACCGGCTCACGGCGGCGCCCCCGGCCCGAGGCCCCGCTCCGGCCCC
>Ga0065711_1004487_pt1 | contig 31755 bp, 27 predicted proteins | sample Hoacrofraction12_FD_59098 | JGI IMG/M metagenome (GOLD analysis project Ga0065711, IMG submission 59098) | Hoatzin crop microbial communities from Cojedes, Venezuela - Epithelial fraction 12 v2 (version 2) | ecosystem: Host-associated > Birds > Digestive system > Esophagus > Crop | place... | reverse complement strand
GGTACTGGCAGCTGCTCTAAGGTCACCCTGGAGCCTTCTCTTCTCCAGGCTGAACAGCCCCAGCTCCCTCAGCCTGTCCTCGTAGCAGAGGTGCTCCAGCCCTCGGATCATCTTCATGGCCCTCCTCTGGCCCCGCTCCAACACATCCACGTCCTTCCTATGCTGGGGGCTCCAGAGCTGGATGCAGGACTCCAGGTGGGGTCTGACAAGAGCGGAGTAAATGGGCAGAATCCCCTCCCTCGCCCTGCTGGCCCCTTGGGCTTGTCAGCAGACATTAACCTCCTCCTGCTTCTCAAAATCACAGCTTAGCCTAGCAGATTAAGCTCCGTGTATTCATAATTATCTTTTTTGCAGGTGGAAACAGATCAGACTCCATTTAGCTCCAGACTCGGAGAGCTTTTGTTGGATTTGGCAGGGCTGCTGTTTGCAGTGTCCCGCTAGTTCCTCAAAAGACCAGATACTGGAGCTCCAGCGGTGGCTTTTACAGGTGGCAGTGCAAAGGGAGGGGTGGCGATTCGACAGGCTTCAGGGGTTTGGGCAGCTTGCCGAGACGTGTGCTCAGACACCAGTGAGGTGGGCTTGTAGAGCCGTGCTGTAGATGTTCTGCGGGTGAAAATGCATGCTCCGTGGTCGGTCTGGTTGGGAAACTACATGTGATGAAATCTAGACCTGAACGAGATGCATACAAAACAGGATGACGTCAATAAAATGCTGATAATTGTTATTACACAAAAGCAAGAGGAGAGAAGTGTAGGCTCCTGGTTTTGTTCGGAGGTCCGTTTTGGGGCCATGCACAAGAATGCATTGGAAATTGATGGGGAAGAGGACTACGTCTGTCTTCTACTTGCAGACTTCTCCTTTTCCATCTGTTACAAACATCCTCTTCCGGCTAGACGTGGTCCGGAATAGCCCGAAAGCACATGCTGATGTTCTGCACGTACGTGTCTTGATGACTCCAGTGCAGCTCCTGATATACTTAGAATTCAAAGTGTGCTTCAGTGCGTTGGTGGATTAGCATGATTTTTTAAATTATTAGTTTAATTTACTGTTGATATTGTAAAAGGAAGGTGTTTATTTTACATCCTCACTCAATCATTATAGGAGTTTGCTTTCATTAGGGTAACGTGTAAAGGAACTGGGAAAGTAATGCTTTCCGCTCTTTGTTGTTCATAGTATTTATCGCATTTCTTCAACTATTTCTTATCTTCTGTCTCTCTTATTTACTACTAATCCGAGAGCTTTAAAAAGAAAAAAAAAATATCAGCAGCTGAGAGAGATGGCTGTTGAATGACTGACCATTTACTGTGTCAGCAAGTAAAAAGGTTTGGGGTTTTTTTGCTGGGGGACATCGACTGGCAGGTTGTAAAAACCCTCCTCATTTTTATTCATTAGTAAACCAGCATGATCTGTAAAAGAAAGAAAATTTGGAGTTAGTATTAGGTGAAGACGAGTTCGCAGCCTTACGCTGTGTTTGATGTGTTTCTCCCCAGTTTCACCTAATAGCCCTCTCTGATTTTAGAGAAGTCTTGTGAGTGCCATCGTAGCGTCCTCAAATTCCAGCAGAACCGATGAGCAGCTTGGTTCCAAAGTCTTCGCGTGACTGTGGGAGCTTTCAGATCAAAGTGAGCGGTCGGCAGTTGGCGAGTCCGTGCGCAGAGATGTTTCCCAGCTCGCGCTGGCGGTGATGGGTTCCTCTCTGCCCCGTCTGGTTCTGCTGCCCGGCCGTTAATCCTGCACAATGACTGCAGTGATTCCTGCTGGAAAGGGGATGAGGGCAATTCTGGGAAACTCAAGCATTACAAAGAGAGGCTTTTGTCCATCTGACAGTTGCCACATGGATTTTTCAAAGCAACCTTCAGAGCATAGAAAATTGTTGAGAAATTATCCAATTGCAGGGGCTTTTTCATGCTGTTTGCTTCTTCCATACATTTGTGTGTGACTAACCCGTTCATGTCGTAATTTCCATATCTGCGGCGCGGCCGGTTAGCAGAATGGTACCATTTGTTACATGGAACACTCTGTTGTCGCGGGTTGTTTTTTTTCACTAAAGATTAAATTCCTAAGAGCATTTGTAACAAAACGTGACTGTACTGATGGCTGGATGTGTGCTTTCTGCAGTTCTTCAGAGGTGAAAATGTAAATACAAAAGACTCTTTGGGCTCTTCACAACATGATTTGCTCACGTTCGAGGGCGAAGTTATCCAGGGTCATTGTGGATCTGCGTGTGTCCGTTCCAGTGGAGGTCTGTCAGCGCCGATGGGGAGGGGGAAGCAGCTACTGAGATGGCCCCTTCTCGTGGGCATCGGGGGGGGTCACATTGATTTGGGGTTTAATTTAGCCCTTGAAACAGGAAAAGAAACCTGTATGGTGCACAGAAACTTGCCCGGTAGAAAAGGCAATGCTATCTATCTTTTTGTTTCTTTACCTATTTATTAATTTATAATATAATCTTTTAAAGTTCTTTACCTGGCTGATTTGTAAACAAGCTAGCTTTTCATCCGCTTCATCCACTGTTAAAATGTCCACTTTTGGTAAAAAGCCGTAGGAACACGGTATGCGGTGCATCAGTTCTCTTACCCGAGGAACTGAGGTCACTTGCTAGCATGTTGGTGTCTGAGTTTTCTGTGTGTGGAGACTTGGCTGCATTCAGAGGTTGATAAATATTCAGTATGGTGGCAATTTTCACTCTGCTGAATAGTCTGGTGATTAAGAAGAACTAAGGTCACTGTGGCTCTAAAGGGTGAAGTAGTAATAGGCATCAGTAATCAGCTCTCCCTCTCCTGCTGCGGTAACCTATTGTTTAGCAGTAGCTAAGAACATATTTTAGATCAGCGTGTTCAACCTCAGTTTATGCTGTTTAATAATTTTTTTATAACAACAGTGGCTTTATTAGCAAGTGTAATGTGAAAAATACATAATAAAAAATTAAAAAACCAAAAACAAACCCCACCAGCCCAAGAGAAGTGTGTGAAAGACCCCATTTTGATTTCTGTCTGGAATAAAATTAGCACTTAAAGGTTACTGTGTTCACGGCACAAAGAGAGCAACCATTTTCAGAACCATTGGGTTAAATCTTCTGCTACACACCAAAAGCGTATCGTTGATGACTCAAAGCCACGGCTGCGATGAACATAATGCAGTTGCGTTGTATACCTTCATTCAGGAGAGCATCGCTTTGCAGGAGGGGTGCTTGTGGAGATGAATGTATCTACAAAGTGCTTTCCTGAATCGATGCCAAGAATAGTACCCAGCGTTGTATTAGGTTAAAAGAGGAGATGCTGGGCTGAAAGCCTCGGCTGCCCGTGCTTTATTCTGTTTCTGCGGAACCCACCACGTGCGAAGGATTTGCACAAAGCCCGGTGCTGCACTGAAGTCCTCCCCGGGAAGGATTTTTAATTTACAGCATGTAAATTTATATGCACAGGGATAATTTTATTCACCACTGTACTTGGCTATTTCTATTTTTTTTCTGTTGAATGACAGATTGCAAGCTTTATGATTCTTTTAGAAAGGGCGTTTGTGTGTGAGTACCCGTACACAGAGGGAGGAGGGGAGAATATTATCAAGGAATTGAGGAAATAAATTCCGTTTCTCTACAAGTGGCCTAGATGTTTAGGTTCGGATTCTCAAAGGCCTCATTCCTCCTGTATCCAGCGTGAATTAGGTGCTTCAGCGTCTTTGAAGACATGGACCTGAGGAACTGTTTTCACTGCAAATCGCCTGCTTTGAGAACATTCCTCCTTTGTGCCTTTGGAATGTGGGAACTTCCCCGAAGAATAAACTTCATAGAAGCGAGTCGGAGTGCTCCTAGGTGTGTTCAGGCAACTAATAGCGTCCTCTTTCCTCGAGAAAACGCGTACTCTTTCTCTAGATCCTGCAAAGATGGCAAGAGCAGAGCGGAGCAGGCTGGAGACTCGCCATGACACCAGCGAGGACCCACCGCTGGGGTTCTCAACACCCTCCAGACCCAGCCGGGCTGGGGACACCCGTGGGTGATGTCCCCTGTGTCCTCGTCACCTGTGACATGTGTAGTGCTGGGAAATGGGCGATCTGGGGTCTGGTTATCACCCTGGCCCTCTGCGTCTTCCTTCGCATCTCTTGGGAATAGCCGTAAGGATTCTGGGTTCTTCCTTCTCTGCATCTTTAGCAAGTGGTTGAATATTCTTGATGCTAACTGTAATTGTGGGACTGAAAAAGCTGAGATCTCTCTACATGGAAACTCTAATTGTTTCTTGTTTAATGGTGACAAACCAGATTAATAATGGCAGCCCACTGGGACTACTTATTCTCTCGAAACTAATGCACTCACTCAGCTGGGTGTGAACGCGAGCGATGGTCAGGCAGCTGCTTTAGGGGTGTGAGGGCTGGGGAGAAGCTGGCCGTGCCGGTACGTGTTCGTTCAAATAAAGCAGGATAATAAATGGAAAGGATTTCTAGAAGTTTAAATGTCGATTGCTGAGCAGAGACTTCAGAACTACAGTGTTGTGTCGGCGTTTGGTGGAACAGTTGCAGCCCTCTTGATGAGGTGATGTTGTCTGTTTGAGCACATGCGTGAAGTGAGAAGCATCTGGTGGTGGTTGTGTACAATTAGGTGGCTTGTTCCCTTCTATGTCAGCACAGGATATAGACCTTGGTCTTCTTCATAGCTTGCTATGGCAACTGTATGGAGGAGTTGGCTTTCGCTGCACTGCTTTATCTGGAGATGCTTCAGGGGCTCTGCCAGCTTTCGTTGCACAACAGCGACTGGTTTACAGGTTGAGCTGGGGCTGGTTCCCTGTCTCCAGGAGGAGTGGCTGGGTCTCTGGTGGGTGGCACCGCCGCTCGGGCAGTCAGCCGCCTGATGGTGCTGCAGTTTGGTTCATCTCAGCCTGGCTCCGGTCGAGACAGAGCTGCTTACCTGCACGGAGCTGCGTGGGATCTGGGGGTCTCAGCCGTACCCTCGTTCCTCGCAGATGGTAGTTTGGGTCACTGTTAGCATCCCGTTGTTTTCCGTACTGAAGAATTTCGGTTATTTCAGTTTCAGTTATTTGAAAACACTGCAAAATCGTGTTGTTTCGCTGTGTTTTGGTACAGTGCTCCCAATGCAAACGTGTCTCAGATGATTGATGCGATTGTGCGCGCGGTGATTTGTGCCGCCTGCTTCAGTCTGAACAAGGCAACCTGTGCCCAGCCGAGGAGAAGGGGATGCTGCAGCTTTAAAGCATCCAAGGGCTTACAGCCTTTTAGTATAAATTGTTCCCAGAATCCATGTCACAACTCCTTATATGGTGCTGCTTTTTTTCTCCGAGTTGCCATGACAACAGCAGCACTGCACCATTCATCAGCTCTGGTCCTGGGCTGCATTGCTAGCCCTTCGGCTTACTCCGAGCTGGTCGGGGGAGCATCAGTGAATCAGTCACTCCGGTATACTGCGCCATTATTTACCTATTCTTTCAGCAGTTTGCTCTAACAGAAGAGCAAATTAAACTGCGCCAGAGAAAGAAACTGTAAAAATACTTCATTTTTCCCCCAAGGGAGGCGTATAGTCTACATTTGCTGCAGCATTCTGGAAGGAGAGGCTCTTTAATGCCGAGAGACTTAACGAAGACAGAAGGCTCTGTGTCTGTGACCATTTCCGAAATCATCTTCGAGCCTGCTCCCTGGGGCCGGAGAAGATGCAGAAGTGATGCTTGTTAGGGGTGGCGGGCACCGCAGGGAGACGGTGCCTGTGCTTCTGGGAACGGAGCCTGACATCAGCAGCGGGAGGTGTCACCTGTAACATCATCCTGACGTTGGGAGCAGCAGCACGGAGCTGGCGCTGGGGAGAGGGGTGGGCCGGAGGAGGGTCTGCGCTGGGTGCTGCTCTGAAGGCACCGGTACCCACGCACCCGCAGGCTTGCTGAGTGCCTGCTGCAGGATCGCCCGCTCGCAGGTGATGGGGAGAGAACACAAAGCCTCGTGAGTATCTGGACGATCTGTCTTGCGTGGACTTTGGTTTAAATTGTGTTAGGCGTTCCTTGGCCTGCTTTAACTCTGCAGAAAATCAATGTGGAATAGGGATTCCGAGGCTGCTGGCTTACAAGGAAGCCATTAGAAGGTTTGCAGGGTTGGTAGGGATTGTGCTGCTTGGATGATTTTTCTTTTAGTTGTTGCAATACTTTTACATAATCTGAGTTTGTCTCCTGCTTGCTAGGGTGTGCAGAATTTCACGTACAAAATGTAAAATGAATGTGCAGTGAAAAAATTCCTCTCTTCAGCACTGCTAAAATAGAGCTACTGAGGAGTGAGCTGAAAAATACCACAGATATCAGGAGTGGTTTGTGTGAAATTGAGGACAGTGGGGTTGACATAAGGTTTTCCTTTTGCAAATGACCACAAATTAGATTTGAGTGGGTTATAAGAACCCTGCGTGCAGTGGGAGAGAGATTTGCTTCTCACTAAGAGTGAGATTTTTAAATTCAATGCTACTGGAAGAGATACAAATACATAACAATCATATTCAAGGTTTAATTTGAGGAGACGCTATTAAAGTGCCTAGTGCTCATGTGGCATTTAATTTTTGAGGTGCATGGTGCTTAAAATTGTCGGTGTCAGGACAGACTTTCATCCTTTTTAGGTATTTTTATATCATACTGTTTGCAGCGTGCTTGCGTTTCTTTTTGTTGCTTTCTTTAGCTGTCATTCTGTCAGCACGACACTGATCTGAAATTCTTGGTTCTCGTGTAGGAGTGGAGGCTGGGTTGGAGGCCCACTCCTGCGTTTGAGCTGCACAGCAATGACAAGGGCTGAGTTACCGGCGAAGGGCCGTTAGATTCGAGGGGGGGGTTGGTGTCAAGATGCATAACGTGTTTTTTCCATGCATAATTCATTTTCCATTTAATTTTCCTTGATGCATGGCAATCCATGGCTGTCCATTTATTCTGATAAAATACAAGCAGAAAACTTGTATTTGGTCAGGATTATTGAGTCGTCCCTTTTTAAAAAATGACGTAAAAGACACGCAACGTTTCATCCTGGTTTTGGCACCTGCGTTGTCCGTCCTGTCCTGTGCTCTCGTGTGGCAAACCCTCCTGTCTCCAGCGATGAAACCTGCTGGAGGAGGATACTCTTTAAGTTACAAAAATGTATGCAAAATATTTTTTCCCCGTTGTGTCAGTTCTTACTAGGTTTTTTTGGGATGCTTCATCCATTATTTTTGGACTCGTGATTTGTTTTGACAGGCGTATACTTCACTGGAAACCAACTGGGCTTGCAGAAATAGAACAGGTGGATGAATGTGTCTCTGTGGTACCCACATATGTACATTAATCTTTATTAAACATACATAACTCTTTATGTGAAATGGGTTAATTCCCCATTTAAATTCTTGGGGGGCTCCAAATCTGTCCCTGAAATTTATACAGCTAAATAGTCTGTCTATTTGTAATTTTTTGAATTAAACCAAATCCTGTGTGGAGGGCTTTTCTGTTGTTGGAGACCTGTCAAACTCGTGACGTTTCTGCATTAATTTCAGGGTAGCTTGGATGTGACTTTTATTTTTTAAGTGGAGGGAAGGAAAAGAGTGTTATGTCATATTTATTGGCTTTTGAAAGTCACTAACCAGTTTTAGCGTGGATTTTCCCAGATGCTGCTTACAAGACAAACCCTATTCTATCATGTTTTGACACACAACCGCCTTCCATATTGACAGAAGAGAAATCATAATAGAGATATGCAGAAACTCCCACGTGCTTTCCCTTGATGTTTGCGTGTGAGATTGCCTGCCTGCCCTCCAGGCCTGCAGAACCTTTATCATTTGCTCTTCCCCAGGATTCTTTTTTTTTGCATGGAGGCTGTTGAACTGCTCGGGTTTGCAGATGATGGGGTAAACATGTCATCTCAGCACTACAGCTGGGAAAAGGTGATACTAGCTGTTCATTTCAGGTGTTTGTATAGATGCTTAGGCAAAGGGAGAACCCCAAAGGTTTGTGTTTAGTGCAGGTAGCATTAAAAAGGCAAACAAAATAGCCCTGAACCTCCGTGGCTGTTCAGAAGCTCGGAGCTAGGAGTCTGTCCTTATTTCACACTGGTGCTGCACAAAATGGAGCATCTGTCACGGTTACACTTCTGGTGTGTGAGAATTTTAAGACGTAGCTAAGAGGTTTCTATAGCAAGAGAAGGTGGTGTAGGAAGCCTCCTGTGGAGTTAAATCAGGCCATCGCTCTTCCCTTTTGTACGTAGTTCCTCCTCCTGCTCCTAGAGCATGCCCTCAAAGATGCTCTGTGCACTTGATCGTGCCGCTCCTCGGGAGCAGAGGGGCCTTCACAGGATACACTCTCTTGGAATAAGCCCTTGTTTTCTAAGAAAAAGCCCTCATCTCCGGCTGGGCTGCTTGTTTTCTAATCCCTTCCTACTCCTATAACAACGAGACAACCTGTTTTGGAAACTCTTCTTCCTGCGTCCTGCCTGGCCCCACTGGGTTGTTGGGTTGGATTACTTGTCTGAAGGCTGACCGTTACTTTGGCAAAAGTTAATTTCTGATGCGATCCATACGTGGTTGCCTCTAGTCACGTAGGAAGCTTGGGTCAGGCTCGTCAAGACATGGGTATGATCGCTAAGTTTGGAGTGATGCCACTTATTGGAAGTTCCTGCAGCACATGTACAGGATTACGATGGGGTCCCACATTGCAGAGCTGCACGCTGGATCTTCATCGCAGATCCCCAGCCAACGCCCCGACCAGACAGAAAGTTGAGAATTGACACTGATCGTTGGCTCTGGACCATTGCTTTGGCACTTGCCGTCTCTTTCCTTGCTCTGTGGTGACTCCCCTGGAATAGCTGTTGGTGCTGTGTAATTCCATTCTGGAGATGTTGCTGATTTAACTGCGTGCATATGATTTGGACTTGTACCAAAGATGTCTTTGGCCCAGCGTTCGAGCTGTATTCCTGTATACCTGCACGCCTTCTGTTGCCAGAAACCTTCGCCAATGGTTCTTGCACCTCAAAATACGCGATAGCGTAATCCATCCCTCTTCCATGCACTTCCTTAAGAAATAACATATTGTTTGTTACCAAGATATGATTCTTGATTTATTTCCAAGTACATATTGTGCGTATACATTTCTGAACGAGCTGCTTTCTTGTGCCAGCATCAGCTTTTTTAGTAGTTTAAACAGTAGGCCTCCGAGTACCCTGTTTGTTGAACTGTAGCTGCAGCTGATGGGCCTGAGGTTTTGGTGCTGCACGTGGAGATGGGCTTTTTCTGTCAACAAAGAAGAAACGTTCTACAGCTAAATGAAATGAGAAGATAAATTCATCCAAGCTGTTTTGAAATGGTACTGTGACCGAAGCAAAAAAAATAATCCTCACTTATTGACTTGGTTCAGTACCTTCCTGTTTATTACAGCAGATATTTAGGGTGCTGACACGTGCTGTGCTGTGACTGAGTGCCGCTTCTCTCGCAGGTCCAGTCCATGTCTGTCACGGTCTGAACTTGGCTGGGGCTCGTGGTGGCTGCCTGAGTGCCTCCTCCCTGGGGACTTCGTCCCATGCAGACGCTGAGACTGCTGAGCAGTTGTGGGCAGCACCTTGCCCAAGGATGGCAATACGCCTGGCGTCACGAGTGGTTTTGAAAGGGTTCCTGCTGGCTGCTTTGAAGAAGCTCGGTGTCTAACGGCAGTTGCAGGTGGTGTCGAGCCTGCTGCCTCACCAGGTGCCGCTTTAGGTCTTGGTACTCGATTGTTCTTCAGGGTTTTTTCAACACACAGTTAGAATTTCTGTATCCTCTCCCTCCATCTCCCCAGTTAGAAAAGATGCTTTTGGAATCATGTTCCCAAATCAGACTGGTGGTACAGGCAAGAGGCATGGCAATGGGAGATGAGCATTTTCTGAAATATTAGAACATTTCTAAGAGCTTTTATGTTTTCTTGTGTTTTGCACAAGAGAAATCAGCCATGTGGTTCTGTACCTGTTGCTGGTGCTGCTCTGGAAAATAGAGAGATTCTTGCTGCCCACCTAATCCGAGGGCAGGTTACATAAGGGGATGAGAATAAATAACTCCACGTTGTCTTCTAGTAAAGGAATCACTGCTACGGAACATATGGGCTTAGTTTTATCTTGTACCATATTTGTTAAAAGTTTATGTTTGGACAGAAGGCATTTATGCGTGTATAAATACATTGTTGTGCTGAAATGTTCTTTCTGATTGCCAAATACCCAGCGCTGCTGTGCAGGAACCAGCGTAGCATTGCACGTCGGCTTTGTTTATACACACGAGATGAAGTTTCTTCTTTCATGTTTGCATCAAAATGGTACTTAGTATGTAGCGTTGTGTCAGAGTCTGAGTTCAGAAAGAAGTGGTTTTGCGCTACAAATATTTCATGACGTGATAATCATGCAGCTGTAACTTAGCTTCATGGCAAGTTTATGCTGAAGCTGTGGTGCCCTTTGTTTTACAGTGTCAGATACTGTAAAATTTCAGCAGGGGAAATGTGTTGGTCAGCTTTTGTAAATCTGGGTTGGCAGATGCTAATTTAAACCTAACATTGTTCTCTCCCAGTGTTTTAAAATTTCACCTCTTAAGCAAACAAAGCCTGGTTTCGGTACCTTTGTTTTCAGCAGGGTGCGGTGGGGTGTCCCGTTAGTTCATGCAGAGGTGAAGGAGCTGGACTGTTGCTTGGTCTTCTACATTCTTCTGCTTTTAACTCTTTTATTCTTTCACAGTTTTTCTGTGATTTTTCTCCATAAATGCAACATAGGCAATTTTTTGTATACAGATTCCCATCTGCTCTGTTTCTTTAGGAAGCAAGACTTTCTCGATTCTTGCCGTTCAGTGGTAGAATCTTGCGGATCAAAATCTATTTGTAGACAAGTTGGCGGTTTAAGTTTAGTGTTTTTTTCTCTATTAGAATGTCCAATTTTGAATGTCCAATTTTCTATTCAATGAGTATGTGACTACAGAGAATGATTTCTACGTGACTTTAAACAGCCCCTTAAGCTTTAGTTTTGTCAAAGGTTTCCATTTTCACTTCATGAAAAAATAAAAAAGACCAAGTTCTTCCTAGGGCAGGCTTTGAGATTTCTAGAAACGGTGTGAACAGGTGAATAAACCTGTCTAACATTTAATTCTTATTACTGTTGCTCTTGTGAACATTGTAAATCTAAAGGAGCTATACCAAAAACATAGTAAATCCAACCTGTTGCCAGGCCGAGCTTCTGCTATAACCACATATTCGTGAACAAGCCAGTTGCTTTTTAAAAAGAACTAAACACAAGGAAAAATTAACTTCAACAGAAGCAATCAGCTGTCCCCCTCCAAAAAATCCCCAACCAAACTTTAAATAAATTACGATGAGCACTGCAGTTCTGTACGTTCTAACTGTTAAATTATTGTTATTGGCAATGCTGTTACTGCTGGTGGTGATAACTGTCAGCCAGGGAAGCTTTCACACCGCAGTACCTAACTTGAAGATCTTCCAGCGATGAATACAAAAACCACGGGGGAATTGTGGCAGATGTGCACCAGGACGTCGCACCAGCCAGCGCTGGTGTAGAGCGGGTTGGTCGCGCACCAGCCGAGGGCCAAGGCAGGGAGCTGTTGGACTCCGTCGGGCTTCGCCTGTTGTCTCAGCAGCAGTTTTTTTGTATAGAACTTCTTGTCTCTTTTCATCTTTTGTGTTCCTGCAAAGTATCCAGTCTGTTTAGAGGGTCTGAAAGAGGGCCGTGAAGGCAGCTCGCCTGGCTCGCTTCTGCTTTGGAGCCCTCAAAATGGGCGACAGCAGAGTGAGCAGAAGAGGAGAGATGGTGTGAGGAGATGGGACAGCCATCAGATACCGTGAAAACCGGACAGGGAGAAAGCGTAGATGGAAAAAATGAAGCTTCAGTTCAGAGGGGCGGAAAAAGAACACTCAATTTGACAAAGGATAAAGTGAAAAAGGGAAGATGAGGCTGCTGAAGATGCGGAGAAGATCCAAGGCAGTCGCAAGTTGGGACGAGGCAGGTTATGAAACGAGTGTTTGTTCTGGGAGTTGCCTTTGTGGAAAACAGCACGCTTAGGAGCTTAGAGAGGAGCAAGTGTACCTTTGATCCTTTCCTTGTAATGCCCTACTTAAAAATTTCTGTGGTGGGTAGGAAAATCTCAGCAGAGGAAGGAGGAGCAATGGCAGTGCCCGGTGTCGCCAGCAGTTCTTCAGCTGTCGGAGCTGGACCAAGCGTCGCTCTTGCGTTACAGGCTGATTTTTGATTTTTAATACACCCCCCTACCAAACACACACCCACCGCGCTTTAAAAAATCGGTCCCTGATGAAGCTGGATTCTTCTCTCAGGCACACGAATGGCACCTGTGGCTGCGTTCTGCAGAATCAGCCAGCCACCGCGCGCGTTCAGGCGCAGGGATGGATGGGGCGTCGCAGAGGGAGCTGTGGTCCCGCGTCTCTGCGGTGAAGAGTGCAGCTCCTTGGTTTGGTGCCCTTTGCAGGCTGTGGGAAGTTGAAACTTGAAATTTCAACAAGGTTTTCTGCTGCAAAGATGACGCCAGGCTTAGGAGAATACAGGGGTGGTTTTCCCCCCGTTACACTTTTCTTTCTACCTTCTCCGTCATGGAAGTGAGTAGGTGTAAGTGAGAAAGTGTTTTCTGCAGGAAGGTCACCAGCGTGGTGCGTTTCTTGCAATAAATGGTCACTGGCCTTGTTGCGTGCCATGGCTGTTGCTTCTTCAGGTTAGAAACGGGTGCTGCGAGCACTGCCTTCCCTGCAAAGTGAACATTATTTTCACTTAAAGGACTAGAGAGGAGCTGGCCCTTCAGGGGACCTCGTGCTGCTGTCGCGGGATGCACGTGCCACCAAAGTCTCACAGCGATTGTTGGGTCGTAAATCCCGTTACGCTGAGAAAAGCTGCTCTCCTGTGTCTGCCGGCGTCGTTGACAGAGGCAGGTCCAGTTGGGCTGCTTTCACCATCTGCGTTCACACAAATAATCACGTTCATTCAGTGTTTTAATTAAATCAGTTAGGCACGCCGTGGCCCCTTGTCCCGGTTCCTCTGTAGAAGGAAAGGCTGGTGAGCAGTCGTCACTTCTCAAAACAGAAAGTTCTAACAGCTCATTTACGTCTACAACTAAATAAAGAATTTTAAAAGTGAAGAATAAATTACAGAAAACTAAAGGTGGTTGAATAGTAGCAATTTCTTTAAGTAAAAAACCCACCTTGTAAACACAGCATATTACAGTTTTTCAAGTACTAACAAACAAGTTCAGCTAATTCAGGCTTGTGTCTTGCCACATAAGCAGCTTCCTATTAAGGATATAATATTCTGTCAAGCTCCTACTAGCAAAAAAATATGGATCCTAAATACAGTTTCCTGTCAATTGAACAATTATGCCTACGTGTCAGTGTAATTACAGGTCTACCTTTATCAGCCAAACCAACTCAATTAGTTTTACCATAGCAAAATTTGAATGACTGACACATAAATAAAGTCACCTTATCTATTCACATCTTTTACCTCATTTTTAATGCTGATATCAATTAATGAACTTCTGTTGGCTTATCTGCTGTGTAGTCCTGATCATAAACAACGGTGTTGTGTAGCGAACAGGTTCTAGTCTCATATGTGCTTTAACATGGGATTACTTGGGCTTTGAGCGGCAGAGTATCTTGCAATTTAGCCTTCTCTCTCATTGTGGTTACGATGTCTTGGTATGATCTTAAGGGTATGGTGGGAGAATAATTCGATTTTCTTTAAGTGCAGCTTAGGCTTACTCTTGGCCTTGGCCTCTGCCGCTTCTGTTCCAGTTTCATTTGGCTGTATAGTTTGATGCCCACCTTTGATCATTCTTGGCTGCTTGTAAGATACTTAAACAGCTTTCTTGCAGCAATGTCTAGAATGAACAATTCCTTTTTGTCCTTCCTTTTCAGATCCCTTGCAAGCCTAGTATAGTTTTTATTTTTTTACCACTCTAACAATAGAGGAGCATTACAATCCGGCACAGCCCAACCTCACCCGAGCCTTGGCAGAGGCGGCGGGTACCAGCCTCGTGGTACGGACGCTGCGGAGAAGGGAGTGTCGGGGAGGTGGGTTTGTCTCCGATGGTGGCAATGGGAGAGCAGGTCAGAAAACCAAACCGTGACAAAGCACGAGGACTAGGAGGTGTGCAAGGATGCTCAATTACTGTCTTTGCTGTGTAACCTCTCGTTTAGAACTTCCTTAACACCAGGCGTCTGAAAGGTGGTTATTATGGCTTCGAGTACTCAAAAGGGCTCTGAGGGAGCTCTGGGAAGCTACAGACCTGGTGGAGCAAATGAATGGGAAGTGTTCCGAAGGGCAGCGTTAATGCTCATCTGCATAAACAGAATGTAGTGGGAAAAAGTGAACGTGAGTGTTGCGTAGCGGCGTTGGGCTCCACCGGCCTGTCGCGTGGCTTTGGAAGAGTTGTCGCCTGTGCGGAGGGGAATCCACGTCGAGAGTTGCCCTGAGTTTTCTGAAATGAGGTCGGCGGTGCAAAGCTGGGAAGTGGTTTGTCAAGCTGTGGTGTTAGTTTGCAGGAAACACACACTACCAGGCTGCGAGGTGTTGTGAATGCTGAAAACCTATCTCGAAAAGTGACCGGTTGTGTTAATGGAAGATGACTTCGTTGCGGGCTTCGGGGATAACACCTCTGGCTCAGAGTCCCTGCATCGCCATGTGCAAGAGAACGTACAGGGCTCTCATCGTCCGCTTTTCCGTGCCCTCTTTTTCCTTGCCCTTTCCTAGGAGCCTGGTGTTTGCTGCTGGAGGCGGGTCACTGAGCGGTGCGCAGCCGATAGCTCCCCTTCGTACGGGAAGGACGGCGCTTCGCCCGGGCACAGCATCGCCTGCCCTCGCCCGCAGCACTGCCAGCACTAGGCAAAATGCTGGGGGAACGGGGTAGGGGAACAGCGATTCTGAACACTCTGGTTTAATGTGGCTTCACAGCTACGCGTTGTGATTCAAATTGTGTTGTAGTCAAATCTCAGTGTGAATAAAATTGGAGAGAAGAGCTGTACAAAAGAGGGAAACACACACTACCAGGAAGATTAGCCTTAGTTTGGAGGTGGTTATACTACGCTTGCTCTTTTCTGTGGGAAGAATCTTCAATATAGATATAAATATATTTAAATATATTTTTCTTTTTTTCTAGTGACGTGAGATAAATTAAGCTGTGTTGAATGTTGAGATAGGTTTCCACAGCCTGGCTTGTCCAATGTCTACAATTTAAAAAAAGTCCCTTAAAACAAAACCCCCTTGTTGGGGACGCTGTAGCAACCAGGCATTTTTTCCCCAAGATCTGTCTTTCAGTCAGCTTCATACAGAGAAGGGGAAAGTATGTTTGCTTCAGTAGCTGTTTAATTAGTTTCTGATTTCTCTCATGAAAGATTGTCTTGAAATCTGAGCATTGTGTTTTGACGAGTCGGGCTTTATGTTTAGAAAAAAGTGAGATGGTTTCTTTCTAAACAGTGAATTAACAGGGTTACCTGTAATTTGATTAAAGTGACCGAGCTCTTTGCTGCTTTCTTTAGGATATCCAGCATATCCAGGTCTGTTTTTGACGATTTTTCTCTTTTTTACTGCCAGTGCAGTACTTGAGTCACTGAATTGCTGAAAGAACTACTCCAGGATAGTAGGAGATTGAATGGGAACACAGCTCAGCACTTATGTTCTGTTGCATTCTCCTCTCATCTGTTTTAAATTTAACATTTAATGAAATAAAACTGTTGGGAACAGAGATGTGAGGGGGGCGAGGAATGCTTTCCCCTCCAGCTCTGCCCTGTCCTGTTTCTGCCAGCTGGGAGGATTCTTTGGGTGCTGAAGCAGAACTTAGGTAGGCTTAAAATTTGGATGAGATGGGTGCATGCTGTAGTCCCAGGTCTTCAACGCTTTTTTTTTTTTTTTAGTATAACCAAAGTCTGCAACTTGAAAACTGACTGCAACAGATATTTATGAAAAATGTCAATGGGTGAATTGCTTATTTTTGTAACAAGATGACTTGGAAAGCTGGAGCGAGTGATGTTGGCTTCCTTTCTCTTCTTTCATCCTCCTCCTCTTACACACAGGTTTCTACCTTCAGTCACACATGAGGAATTTCTTCTAAAAGAGGCATTTTTAAAAGATGTCAGAAGATGCTGAAAAAAGAACTTTAGATGGCAAATGACGTGGAGAAGTCTACTAATGTGACACAGCTCCGAGGAGTCAAAACCAATTTGAAAAGTTCGAATGGAAAGATTAAAGTGCCACGTCCTCCTCCTGCCATGTCTATATGTTAATTAAATAACTTGCTTCTCCTCAGAGCTGTCTCCCCTACGGGGATAAAGACTTTTTGGCAGCCCACGTTGGAAATAAACTTATCTGCAGGGGAAGAGGGAGGGTTTTTTTCTTTCTGGGATCATTAATAGGAGCAACTTTCTTCCTAAAGGCTTGCCAGAGTGTTGTAGGCAACAGCTGCTCGACAGATTCACGCTGGGATGCTCTGGCTGGTCCACCCTAGGACTGAAGCCTTGGGGCTGGCCCAGGGGAGGCCGGCGTGCCGTCTGTCGTCTCCAGCAGGGAGAAGTTTGATAACAAAGTGCTATTCCATTTACTCAAAATGACAGAAAACTGTTGCATAGTAATAAGCGAAATGGGAATTGAGGTAAAGTTCTTTCTGGAAGTGAAGACTGCGTCCAGGTTAGCATTTCATGCAAAATCGTTTTCTTTCTGAATATGCAAATTTATTGCAAACATCATTGTACTAGTCATTATTGAGCCCTTCACACAGATATCTCTAGTATTTTATTCTGTGTATATTTAAAATACACACAAGCCTTTCAAACCCAAGTTATTTTCTCCCTTGAGAACTGATTAGGAGTGCCTGTTCATAGGGAAGGCGATTTCGATCAATTATTTGTTTTTATTTGGGAGAGGTTGTTATCTTTTAAGAAAGATGAGTTATAATTTGATTTAATTAAAATACTCGTTCAGAAGACTTATTCCTTTCTGCTGTTGCAGAACACCTTTTGTGCCGTTACAGCTGTGGCTTGCTGTGGTTTTCTGTGCCTTGTGCAGAACTGTTCCTGTGGAGAGAAGGAGAGGGTGAAATAATTTTCCAGTGGGGTCTCTGCACTTCTGCACAATTGCAGAATCCACTCCTCCGGAGAAGGTTATTCCTCGTTTTTACAAGAAAAAAAAAACATTTTCAGAAGCAGTAATAGGCAGAACCTTCATGTTACAGATTTCTTACAGTTTAAAGAAGAATTTTTTAATTAAGACAGGTTTTGATAGTTGCTTGTTTTAGTTCTCCTTTCCACTCGCTGTTCTTCCATTACCAGCTCGCAGGGCTCTCTTCCTGCTTTTTGTGCTCTGTTCCTCTTTCCACCTTCATTTCCTTCAATTTTCTTGTTTCAGGACCTTATCTCCTAAACTAAACATGTTCTCTGAAAGTTTTGGAACAAGTATGGTGTTTCCAGACAACACATTGTTCTCACTACTTGTATGTTCTGCCCTACCCTCAATGCTGCGATAACCGTGTGGTGAAAGGAGAGAGGCTTTAAAACATAATTAAAAAGGCTTTTATACTTTCCAGTAATGGAAGGGAAAAAACCTGTTACTGTTACACAGTGGTTTCTGTAAAATAAAGCTAGATTATCTAAAGAAGGATGTTAAACTGTCATTTCACTATTTTAATTTTAATGGGTGTTTTTATTTTAATTTATACCTAAAAATCCTAGTTACATATAGCTGGTACGTTAGTGCCACAGCAAAGATAATCACGTGGCCCGTAATTTTCTCTTTTTACGGCTTTTCCCTCAGCCAAATAAAGAGTCATTTGGGATCAGAGGCAGCACTGAAAGCCACATCGCTCGTGTTTTGGGTGTTGTCCAGCTGGGTTGGATCTGACAGTTATTTGTTCCAGGAGCTCCGCAGATCAATAGCACTGCAGCAGTTAAAACATTTTAGTACGAGGGAGACTTCAATAAAGTCTACTCTCCGCAGCATTACGTAGCCGTTGGGCAGCTTCCAGCACGTGAATCAGCCTCTGGCACGGCAGCTGTCGTTGGGAGCGAGAGCTGGGGAGCGGATGATGCGCAGAGCGCCCGCTTTGACTCCTTGAAACGCGAGCGAGCTGAAGTTTGCTCTGCAAACCAGGGCTCTGGCTCTTCCTATCGCAGCCCAGCTTGGGCAGGATTCAGAATATGGGAATAGATGATAATACTGTGCTTAGAAAATTGACAAATACAATGTTTAAGTGCATAATTCCGCTCCTCTTCAGCTGAACCAGTCGTGAGGGATGAGCGTGCAGTGAACACAGAGCGGTTCACTCGTTTTCATCGTTCACGGCAGTCTTTCACCTCTTTAGCCTGTGATAAAACCAGTATTTTTACACAAAGATAGCAAATTCCGTTAGTCTGTCCTCTTCTGGCAGAGGAATGCTCAAAGCACAGTTGACATTCAGCCATACTTGTGTTCATAAGGTGGGGAGAGGACAAAACTGGGGAGAAAAATTGATTTTGAGCCGAGCTCCTTGGCCAGACTCTGCCCAGGACCTGCCCCGTAGGAGCAAGCCAAGAATTGAGGTGCGTGGCCGTGCTGTGTTTGTGTTTGTAGCGATGAAGCGTCTGCGTAATAAAAAGCTGTAGTGGTTTGCGGTCATGCAGTCTAGGGCACCAGAATCATAGAATGGGTTACGTTGGAAGGGGCCTTAAAGAACATCTGGTTCCGATCCCCTTGCCATGAGCAGGGACATCTTCCACCAGCCCAGGGTGCTCAGAGCTCCATCCAACCTGGCCTTGAACCCTGCCAGGGAGGGGGCAGCCACAGCTTCTCTGGGCAACCTGTGCCAGGGCCTCACCACTCTCACGGTGAAGAATTTCTTCCTAATATCTAATCTAAATCTGCCCTCTTTTAGTTTAGAGCCATTCCCCCTTGTCCTATCACTGCACACCCTGGTGAAAAGTCCCTCTCCATCCTTCCTGTCGGCCCCTTCAGGCACTGGCAGCTGCTCTAAGGTCACACTGGAGCCTTCTCTTCTCCAGGCTGAACAGCCCCAGCTCCCTCAGCCTGTCCTCGTAGCAGAGGTGCTCCAGCCCTCGGATCATCTTCGTGGCCCTCCTCTGGACCTGCTCCAACACATCCACGTCCTTCCTATGCTGGGGGCTCCAGAGCTGGGCGCAGGACTCCAGGTGGGGTCTCACGAGAGCGGAGTAAAGGGGCAGAGTCCCCTCCCTCGCCCTGCTGGCCACGCTGCTCTTGATGCAGCCCAGGACACGGTTGGCTTTCTGGGCTGCAAGCGCACATTGCTGGCTCATGTTGAGCTTCTCATCCACCAGCACCCCCAAGTCCTTCTCCTCAGGGCCACTGTCGAGCCACTCTCCGCCCAGCCTGTCCTTGTGTTTGGGATTGCCCCGACCCACGTGCAGGACTTTGCACTTGGCCTTGTTGAACTTCATGTGGTTCACACAGGCCCACTTCTCCAGTTCTCCAGTGCTGGTGAGGAGCCGACACGAGGAGAGGTACCCTGGGATGGTCAGTCCGGTGCTGATGCAATGGAAAATGAGTCGCCATTCCCTCCAGCATCTTCCTTGTCCACTGATAGATTGGTTTCTTGCGTGTCTTTATGGCTGTATACACACGCACAAAGGTTTAGGTGTACATCTATATTTTCAAACCATGGAATGAGCTCAGATCTACTGAAATTACTGCCTGAAAAAATACTTTGTTCAATTAGGTCATTAGATGGTAATAACCCTTTGTTAGTGAAACGTTCCTTCCAGAGCTCAAACTGAATTTAATAGATGAAGCCTTTTGCTAATCCATGATAATTTCCTTTTATCAATGCCTTTTCATCTAAAGAAAACATTTTTTTAATTAAAATACTAACTCATCGATAAATTATGTGACAATGAAATGGTAATGAAGAAAATGCAGTAGAATTAGGAAGCTCAATAGGCTGAACTGGAACACAGTGCTAATGGAGATGAAATGATTGCTCGGAAAGAGTAACATACCCGGGTTTTTCTTTGCTTTCCTTTCCTTTGGTAGTAGATCAGATTCGTGGTGGTGTTCACAGGCAGCACCAGGACTGATCCCAGTGCTCCATGCAGGGGCACGGAAGGAGCAGCCATCAGCGGCTCCTGGTGCCTGACATGGTTTCTGTGTCGGAGGGGCCCCGCGGCTCGCCCGTCCTGCTGGCTCCAGCCCCCAGAACGACGGCTTTGGGAGTGACTGGTACGGGAGTCCGAGTTTGAGGAGTGTTATGAACTGGGCTGACAGTTTCTGTTTCTCAGGTGGGCATACTTTCTGAATCCTCTGAATCTCTGTTTTTAAAGAGACTCTTCCAAAGCCGGTCTGCAGGCTGCGTGACGTCGCAGCTGCTAATAAAATGTTTTCCCTGGTGTTGGTGTAATGGGGCTTCACTGCAGTTCCAAATACATACTTGCCTATTCTAAATCCAGAATGCTGGTGTATGCCGTTGAATTCACAGCTGGCTGCAGCATTAGATGACAACGTTATTTCTATTCTGTCATCAGAGGAAGGGTAGCGGAGCATCTCTGGTCTCTGCTGACGGAGAAGCGGTGGTGGTGGTCAGCAGGTCTTTGCGTTTGATCAGCGGTATCTTCCGTTGCACGGCTCCTCTGGTGTAAGAAGCCGCCTGCGGGTCAGTAATCAGCAGGCAAACCGGAATCCCACATGACCGTTTTCTTCTTTTTTAGGAGGGCTGTTTCTCTCAAACATACATTCTTTTTTCCAAAAAAATACGTTTAGTACAATTTCAAAACTAGTTTAGACTCCTGTGTGTTCTGGAGACTGGGGTCCAGTCGTTGGTGACAGCGTTGTACTTACAGTGTCTGTGTGGATATTAAGGACAATTAGCATGAAAACCGAGAAGGAAATAATTTCTATCTTTGTCCCCACTGGAAGGCAGACAATCTGCTACAGAAAGTGTCATAAATGAGCCAGCTAATTAAACCTTCTGAACGCCTGCCCTGGTAATTGTTTTGCATTACGTGGTTAATTCCTACCCTAGAATTACCATCGCTTTCCTTGCGCAGGAAGAGTTGCTGTCAAAGTCAAATGAGAATTTTATTTGGACTGAAGGAAGGATTTTCAGCTTTGCTCTACTGGCTTGGGTACCCATGGGGATTAATTCCACTAAAACCTGCAGGAACTAGCCCCCAAAAATGTACAGTATTCATTTTAAATAACTTCTGCAGCTATTTAAATTTGAGTTCCTACGTCAGCAGTAGCAAGTCAGTTCTTGTATGACGCCAACGTGATGTTCGTACGGCAGCGAGCAGGCGGTGGGACACGGGTGGCGAGGCAGTGACTTTAGGCTGCTTATAATCGGGATGTTTTTCTGAATTAAATGGGCATTTTGCTGTTCTGGAAAGCCAGCGTTACTAGCTACTGACATCTTCACTTAATTCATTACATTTTTTTAATTGGTTATTGAAAGTATCCTTTTTTCCCAGTGTTTTGGGAAGAAATACTGCTCTCTGCTCCAAAAATTGCAGTTGTGTGACAGGAAGGGCTGCTTCGATGCTGATTAATGCCTAGAGGCGGTCTGCTTTGTACACAAAATCTTATAGAAATAAAAGACCTAATGGACCGAGGCAAGTATAGAATACTTCAAATAATTTTTTCATGCTTTTGATAGTCTTGGTGGTGTGGGCCAGACGCTTCTTCCATGACTTTGGTTGTAAGATTTGCCTGCGCTCACAGGAGGATGTTCAGATCCTGGGCAAACTGGTGTGCATGGAACGTCACTTTTATGAAAAGATCAGTGTTATCCTTTAACATTTGGCTAAAAAATGGCAAAACAGATTTCTGAATTTGTGGCGTTCCCATTTGTTACTTATTGCAGTAGAAAACTAATGCGCAAATACGAACCTGTCAGGATAATCTTCGTTTGGACAGGAGTCAGGAGTGCTTAATTCTTCTACGTGAAAATCCTCCTTCCACGTAATCGGGTTACATGTGAGTTAGGAGGGCTTTTTGTCTTTTCAAGTTCAGAATATCTGAAATAAAGTATTGCTCTGCTGTGTCCCGGTCTGCAGTTACGCTGAGAAGATTGTACTGACGTGGGCCTTTTGATGTGAACTGTTGTCTCGAAGTCGTGTTGACATAGCGTGTCTTGTCTGGTGGTAACGTGCGTTTTGAAGACTTAAGTCTTGCTTTTTAGGGAACAAAACCATAAATACTGTAAAATGACATGGATAACTACACTTGCAGTGCGTTGAGAATTCACCGTGTTGTTAGGATGAAGTTCTTCGTTGCCCTCAAGAGAAGAGTTGGCGGATCAGTTTGTTGAACCCATGAGCTGATGGCTTCTGCTGTCGTAGGTCCGGTGTTTGGAGAAGGCAGGAATTAATCGGGCCATGGGGTCAGCTCCTCGGGGAGGAGTAAAGAAGATCCCGAAGAGAGGCAGAAATAAAACCCGTGCTGAAAGGGGAGACTGCTGCAGTCGTTCCTTGCGGATGGGAGCTGACCTGTTAGGTGCTGATCGATCAAAACGTGCAGGTTCTGCATCTCCTGTAGGCTTCTGGAGTCCACGCAGAGAGCGGCAGCGTTGGCAGTGGCAGCCCTTTCTTTGCTTTTCCAAATTTCTTCTTCGTCTTTGGGTTAGTAACTCAAATAATCTGTAGTGCAGTACCTTCTGGTGACAAGCCCATTGCAGTCGTTAACATCTCTTGAACTATGAAAACCCCGTTTGTTCTGTATTTGAGAATAAAATGAGCATTGCCAAGTGTCACATCGGGTGATTTATGGTTCTAGTGTTAGCCAGAAATTGTAAGGAAAGAAAAGATGAGCTATTTCTAATATGTATTATAAAAATGACTGTCACTGGGGCCATGGTAAAACATTTGAAATAAACATATTTGTGAAAACTACAATTACAAATGAAATAGTAGTAGATTGGCCTGTGCAGAATTATTATTCTAAACAATTTTCATGCCAGAGTAATAATCTTCTCAATATTTATGTGTTTTCATTACATCAGTATCTGGCACAAGATCATTACCGTGAATAATTTTTTCAGTGGTCTTGGCCGGTTTGCAGGCTGACAGGGAGCTCGCGTGCGCGGGGTTGGGGTTTTTCTGTACCATCGCCCGCTGCCGTGCGGCACTCAGCGCCGGGCTGCGCAGCCGTGAGCTTCGCGTGCCGGGGGGACGACGGCAGGGCCGGGGGGAGCGGGGGGCTCCGGGCTGCCCTGCTGTCCGTCGCTCCCTCGGGTACGGCTCAGCTCCCACCGGCCCCTGCGGACTCCGGAGGGGAGTGGGCTGTAAGCAGAGCTGATATCCATCCGGGATTCTCTTGTGCAAAATGGTAGCGTGGTGCCTTTTTTCCTCATCGGATCAGGTCTCCTGGGGTGGATCATGAGGGGAAGGAGAGTCAGGAGGATGCACAGCTCCTGGTTTGGTACGGAGAGGGGGATTTTTGCCTATATTCAGCCTCCCAAGGACTTTCTGTTGAAAAAACATACCCTAACCTTTGTCTCTGGTTTCCCCACCCCCCTTTTAAAAATTCCTGCGATCGTTTCTGTCCCAGCTCAGGCAGCGAGAGCCAGCCCGCTGTGTGTGTGTAGGCTTGCTGCTTGCTCCTCATCGGAACTGCTGAGCCCTGCCAGCCGCGGGGCCAGCCACGTTGCCTGCGTGCGGGCTCCATAAGGGCAAGAGATTTACTGCTGCCTCGGAGGTCAGCGTTTGACCTGTTGAGCTTTTATTACAGGAGATGCAGGAGAGCAAACGTCCCCCCCAGCTTGAGTTTCAGATCACAAATAGAATTTGCAGGACAGGGAACTATAAATATAAATTATGTAAATCGAGGCAATGATGCTGAGAATCGGAGAGGCACAAAGCACGCTGACCCACGGTACCGTCTGGGGGGGGCTGTGCAAAGCAGCCTTTCTCATCAGTGGGCATGCGAGTTGAACTCTGAAGTGTAATATAATAATCTCTGCATGTGACTTATTCGCTAGATCTGTTTCTGTGGTCTGGGAGGAATATCTGTGTGAAAACTTAGCAATAAAAGTGTTTTGATAATTATCTTACTACAAACAAATGTTGCACAGAACTCTGTGTCTTTTCGAATTCAGACTGTTAAAACGTGGAAAAAATCCCATTTCTCTCGCCCTGGTGGTCAGTACTGCTTTGTTACAGACAGTCTGACCTTTTCCCTCAATTTAAGTCTTTTGAATCTTTTCTGGATTTGCAAAGACGAAAGTGGAGTGCTCGCTTTTTGTCTTGGACAGCATTAGCTTTACACTGATCTGTTGTGTTGAACACCAGATCGGTTTGGTCAGACGTTCAGGATGTTTTGAAACTGAGATTTTATGTTCAAAGGAAACAATTACTGAACGCAGATTTTGTGTATTCATTTTGGATATTTGTACTTAAATATCTTAAACAGCGATGGGCTCTGCGTACCTCTCTATGATCTCAGCTTTTCTACAGTTGTTGAATCCGGGCCCATTTGCTTCCTATTAACAACAGAAAAAATTATTTAGTAAAGTAGGAAAGAGGAAAAAGGAAGTGTTTAAGGGTATCAAGAATGTGCCTCAATACTCACACGCGTTGTAGTAAGACTGTACAGTTTGAAAGCTTTAACAAGAGCCATCTCCTTTGTGAAGAATGCAGATAATTTTTTTTTTTCTGGCAAAAAAAAAAAAAGAGTAACCTGATATGAGTCTGACAGTGTCGTTTAGTTAAGTGCTTCCATCTGTTGCTTGCTATTTCCCTTACTCATGACCTCTCTTTCTCTCTCTCCCTCCTTCTCCGTAGCCCCATTGAGGAAAGCAAAGTTTGTTGAGAGCCCTCGAATCCCAGAGTCTGAGCTTGGCTCGCCGACGCTTTCTTCGGCACAGAAACTGGACGTTGATGCATACTGCCCCGGTAAGCTGCATGCGAAGGCTCTGCCTTCAAAGAGGGAGAACAGGCAATTCCAGCCAGAAGTATGGTTAAATATGGTAGGGCTCCCTTTGCTGGATGGTTGGTTGGACCTTCCTCAGTCAAGTTTTATTGACTTGGGAACTTGAATAAGCATTAGTTTCTAATTGGTACCCACTGACGTTTGTTGCTTGCGATTTGGTGTGCGTTCCAGGTTGGCCTCTTGGCTGCAGTCCCCTCAGAATAATTTAGAAGATCAAGAGAGTTGCTTTCAAGAACATAAAAATGAGCCAATAAACATACTACTTTAAATTTAGTTTTTCATGCTGGCCTTTAGAGAGGCTGGAATAAAACCACATTTCAGAAATATCATTAAATCAGCTAATGCAAAACTATGGGATCTTGATTACCTGCATCCAAGAATATTGCTTTTTTGTTGTTTTTTTCTGTTAAGAAATAGTTTCTAATTTATGTATCCTGTAGTAATTGCTCTGAAAAGTATACATCTTGCTAGAGGCCTCTGGCTGAAACATAAATAGAAGCGGGTCGTGTCCCTCCCTGGCTTAACCCTGTGTGCGTCTGGCAGTTGGGGCAGGCCGTTGGATAAATACCTTCAAGCCCAGCCAGCCCTCGTGCAGATGTGTGAGCGCCGTGAAAGCTTTATATAGCGGCGTCTCGCCGCCAGCGCCGTGTCGTTTCCCAGATTCTTCCTAACTTGGAAGTGGCAACCTGGGGAGGGCTGGATGCTGCGGTGGAGGTGCTGCCGGCGGAGGAGGCTGGGACCGGCGCCGGCTGAAAGCAGCAGCAAGTGTTGCGGTGGATTTGGTTGCTGAATTCTGCGGCTTCTTCCCCTGGTTTTCCTTAGTTGATGAACCAAAGGGACCCGTATTCAGTACAGGCCTTGGATGGGGTAAAAGGATGTCGAGTGTTTTGAAATGGTGCGTAAATATGTGGCATCTTCCTCTGAAATCTGTAGCTCCAGCAGAAAAGGTCAGATTAATAAATGATTCTCTGAAATCAGGGCATCGCTTGTTTCTGTGGCTGGTGAGCTTGTAGAGTGTTCGCAATTGGAGGCATTGATTGAATGTTATCCAGGTTTTGAGTGTGAGCTTTCTTTAACGTGTTGTGTCTGAAAGAGGAGTTGTCTTAGAAAAGAAGGACAGTCCCTGTGCTTGGAGGTGCCACCTCGGAGGCCGTAGTTGCTGTGGAAAGTGCTCCGTCGTTTTCAATCATCATGAATTACAATTAAAATTTTGCTGTTGCAGCTCTTTCTTCTTCTAACTAAATAGCTTCTACTGTCGTGTTTATCATTGTTAATAATTATAAACTTAGTATGATTGCATCCACAGAGAATTATAATTGAATTGTAAATTTGGCTTAAACAGCATAAATTCCACATTCCCCTGTCTTGCGTTAGCTCTTGCAGCCGTGCTTGCCCGTGCGTGTGTGCCCCTCGCCCCAGCTTCTCCTGCCAGGCTGTTCTGAGGGGCAGGACTCCTGCCCAGCCCAGGAGCCGGCTCGCACAATGGGATCTGCGAGCTTAGTTTTTCGCCTTTTGATCTCCTCCTCTTGCTGATAGTGTAGTGATCTGGAAGGGAAAGTGGAGTTTCCTACTGCCTTGAAGTATCACTCAAGAAACATGAAGCATCACCAAGGAAGGAGAAGAAAGGAGAGCAGGAGAGGGAGTTGTCATAGTACGTGCTAGGGAACAGCACTAACCTGGAGTAAAAGTAGGAACTTCAGATGAGGGCTTTCAGGTTGCTCAGATGTGTGTGCCAGGGCTGCTGGGGAGCCCCTCTCCGTCGCGTCTGCGCACACGTGGTGCCCAGGACCTCATCCGGCCGGGCAGCCTGCGCTGGCCCGGGGACCGCAGCTCCTGCAGGGCCGGGCTGGCGGTGGTGAGGAGGGAGAGGGGGAATCCCTCGGGGAAGGGTTTCTGAAGCTCTGTGGAGAAGGAGCGTTGTGGCACACATGATTTTCTCCTTGCGACGCTGCAGTTCCTCCCTTCGTCCCCCTGCTCAGAGGTGCGGTGAGGCGCTGGCGAGCAGTCACCCTGTGGGTGTTTCCTCATCTTCTGCGGTAGTCGTGGATTATGCATTGCCCGCCTGGACTTACGGTTCCTGCTGTGAAAACAGCGGTAACACAAGGGCTGGAGGTGTTGCTGGCTGAAGGAGCTCAGGAGGTGAGACCTTGGAAGAAAATAGGTGCCTGGGGAGGGATCCGTGTGTAAAGAAGAAAAAGAAGAACAGAGATCTGGACGACTCATAGGACTTTGAGCCTGGGCATCACGTCCAGCTCCTGGTGGGAAGGTGGAGGAAGGGGGGCTGAGTCCTCTGGACTGCGGCAAAGCCTGCAGGCACTGCCTGTAATCACTTTTCCAAGGAAATACAGCTCCTTTCTTCAGTGTTAGGCTTATTTTAACCCTCTTCTAAAATGTGTGCATCCTGTGAAGGATGTTAGCACACGGTGTTGAATCCCAAATGTCTCCAGGAACAATGATACGAGTTGAAAGGAGGAAAAAAAAAAAAAAATGCTGAAGCTATGCTAGAGTCTAGCAATTGAGTGGAGGTGGAGTGGTTTGTAAAGTGATCCCTGACAAGTAATGTAATTAATTATACACTTAAAGGCAGTTTAAAACACTAAATAGCAGCGAGGAGAGAACATTATCTACTCTGCGTATAGAAATTATTATTTCAAGTTGAGATGCTGCACGATGAAATTTTGGTCGATGCTAAAATGTTGATTTTAGGGCTGCAGGCAGATCTCGGCACATCGTGGGGACGGGGTTTCCTGAGCCACCGCTTGGCCCCTCGTGCTGCGGCGGGGAATCACTGCCTCTGACGTCCTGCGGTGCGGGTCAGCGCACGAGGCGATGCGCTCTGGACATCTTAGCTTTGAGGAAGGAAAAAGAAGAATGAGGTGGCTCGTCTCTTTCAAGGGAAGTTCTAATGGGAAGGGCATAGAAAAGTATAAGCTTGATATAATTTGGGGTTTTTTTAACTATATTGTTTGTTTTGCCAAAGAAGGCCGTTAAATTCTGTAAGATGAATTTATTCTGTTTAAATGAAAGCAGAAGTTCGCCCGTATTTTATAGCAGTTACATATAAGATGATGACCAAAACAAGCTGTTTTGCAGCATTGAGAACCCCATTTCTGTCAGAATTATGTTTCTGGAGAAGTTTTTGTGATTGCGGTGGTCATTTAGCGTTCACTTGAGGCCTTTTTGCCTCGGCGTGTCTGTGACGCAGAAGGAGTTGTTCCTTGCCTTAGCGGTGACTTTCTAAGGAGGCTCCGACAGAGTCTGGCCCAGCCTCCCGCGCTGCTCGGCTCCGGCCCTGCAGGCACTGTTTGCTGGGGGCGTTGGCCTGTTCCTGCTCGCGAGGCTTCCTAACGGCGGGACAGCGTGGGGATGACACCCTCATGGCCATCATTGCTCGTTGAGGGGGATGACATGGAAGAGCAGGACTTCACCTTCAAACCTCAGTTCTTCGGCTGTTAAAGCTTCTCTGTAACGATCTAGTGATGCATAGTTTGATGCATGATACTTTTTTCTCCACATCTGTCGCATCTCACTCCTCCTGCCTGGTGACACTGCTTGGACTTGGTGATCTTAGAGGTCTTTTCCAACCTTAACGATTCTGTGATTCTGTGTCCTGGCTTCTTGGTTCTGCTGAGTTGGGTAGCACGAGGGTGTCTGTCTTTGAGCCGCTCTTTGGTTTTAGCATGGTAGCTAAAACATGCTTTGACTTGGAAGTGCTCAGGAAGCCTCCTGGAAGCGGTCTGAGATGGATGGTGCTTTCAGGTAATTGCCTCTTGTCTTAGGTCAGTGTTTGCCGTTGCATTTTGTGTGATTTATTACCTTGTCGTTATGTTTCAAAGGCTAAGTATGTTATGACATTATCTTTTAATTGGATTAAATTCTTCTTCAGAAATTTTAGGACACAAATCTTAAATGTCTGGTCGGGGGATGTTTGCTTGTTCCGCATTAGGCTGGCGGGCATCTGTTTCCATCCCTAATTGAGTTAGGTACCGCAGCAGTGCCGCCGCCACAGAGAGTGAAGGGTGATTTACCATCGCAGCGTCGCTTATGTTCATCTCATCGCTCCTTTTTCTCTTCTTTGGTTAAAGAATTGTTGAGGTTGACATCTACTTGCTGCTGCTGCTGCTTTCTTTTCATCATGTAAAATGTCTATTTTTCATTTTACACAAACCACACACTTCTCTTAACCACAACAAAACATTTTTCAGGTGTTAGAAAAAGCCCTTTAACAGGGAATGTGTGGAACAGCATTGTACTCTGATTTTTCATGGTGAAAGTACAGGCAATGAGCCAAAACCGCCCCACACGCAATCAGCCAGCCAGGATCCTTGTCCCACCTCTGTCATATTGGACAGTGATGAATTGGGAGGAAGGCAAGGGAATAATCAAGCCATCCATGGCCTGACAAGCAGTTTTGCTATTGAATCTTGTGGTTGTCCTGGCATTCTCAAGCCCACTGACCTGAAGGGAATGGGAAATCGTTGTGATGAGCCCTAATTGCAGAGGAGAGTCGTGGCAATTCGGCGTGTTGGTTGCTATGGAAGCAATTGACTTTTCTCGCACTTCTCTTGGAGGACAGTGCTGGTTTCTTCTGCCATATTGAGAGATGGAAAGAGCTTCAGAATAAATTCCTGAAATAACCATCCAAAACTTAATCTCCCAAAATAAAACAAAACAAAAGAACCCCCACCCTGGTCTGAAATTCTGCTTCCGAGAGAGGAAGAATGAAGGAGTTTTTAGACTTTCAGATGCGTGTCTCTGTTTGGGGTTAGCCGTAGACCACTTGCCATTGGGTATAGTTGGGCTTGTGCAAACTGAAAGTTGCAGCTTGGAGAATAGTGGCTGGGTTTACAATTTCGGGTTTATTGAACCTTCTTGCCAAAGGGGAGATGCTCAAGAGAAGAAATGAAAATAATTCCATAGACTGTCGCTGTATGTTTTGACTATTAAATAATTTCACATGACATGGTATTCTTGAAGCTTCCTGATGTGCTCTACTGACAACCAACTTCCCTTTACCACCTGGATTTTGGTTCCCTGGCTTTGGTTTCATCTGTCTGGGAAGGGGGAAATAAAAAGGGAAAAAGAGGGGAAAAAGGCTTGAAGTGATCCAAGTTCCTACTTATGTGAAGAACAGTCCAGCTTTGAAGCGTTGTGGCTACTGCCAAAACACATAACCTAAATGGCCCCTGAAGCATGTCTCACATTGGATACTTCAGCAGGGAGAAGTTCCTGCAGCTTGGCACCTTTGGCTGCCTGTCCAGATGGGTCCCTGGTGGTCTGACGAGCTGTTTTACCTCATCAAACAGCAGTGCTTGCTTTCAGCTGGCCTGTTGGGAAGCAGTAACTTTGTTGTGCTAATAATTTTTCTTATTGAATATTTATAGCTTTCTGTCTTGCCAATGAGTAAATATGTACACAAGCAAACTGACACTGTTGGTTTTGAAACTGCTGGTGATGGGCCTGCAAGGATCAGTGTAAATCCTACTTTTCTTCCACATCTGAGCAGACGTGAGCAGGAGCTTGGTATGAGACTTTGTTGTATGGATGGAACATCAGAGACCTTCCCTGTGCTGTGTACTTTTCCATCAGCAATGAAAAGGATAAAGTCAGACAAGGTCAGACTTCCCCTTGAATGAGTGACTCCTGGCAGAGGAGTTTCCTCTTCTAGCATATTATTTTTTAAAACAAGAGTAACCTGCCACTGATACTCCCAAATACCACAGCTTGGGCAGTATGGCTGCAAAAGCATGGTGGTCTTTGAAGCAAGGTACTCTGAGTTATGCAGGTTAGTCAGGAATTGATTGTGTTGGGAAGCTGATGTGTAGGGTTCGTCTTCGTTACTGGCATAGGTCGTTGTTTTGTCCGGGATTGTGTTCTGATGATGACCATTCATGCTGCTTAGCTGCCTTTGGGTGTAGAACATCGTGCTTTGGCTGCAAGTAATATTGAGGATTGGTGAAGTTCAGGAACTGTTCCAGTGGGCGATGTACGTGGAACGATTGCAGGTCTGGGACCCTTAGCCCAACGCAGACCTCCAGCACTGCGTTGCACTCCAACACAACTACTCCAGCAGTAGTCCTTCCACACTCCAGTGCCCTCTCATTACCTTGTCCGCAGATGGCTCCATCTTCAGCTCCTTGGCTGGCCTAACATACCCATCTGGAAAACAAAAGGACCTGTTCGGGATGGGACAAAGACACAGCTAATAATGAAATGTTAAGTCACCGTATCTTCCACCAGAGTCACTGGACCTTCTAATGACAGACAACTTACCTAGAACTTCAGTCTGAAGCAACTTCAGTTCTGGCTTAGATAACAGGACATTGATTTATCTCTAACCTAACGTGTTTTGCAAAGGTACAAAATATCCTGTCTCAGACCAAGAAATCATTCATACTGAAAAGTTGCGGTGGATTTTTTTTTTTGCCCTGTAGGTAACAGGTAACAAATCTGTCTCCGTGCTTGCCTTCTGCGTAATTTCTTTTGGACTATTTATTATGTTTGGTCATCAAAGGCATCTGCTGCCAGTATCATCCTACTGAAAGCTTCAGCTGTTTCTCTACCTTGAGGAACTCAATTTATTGCTGATGGAAGTGGTAAAATGTGTCTTTTGAACTCCCAGCAGTGCTGCTTGCTTGCTGCTAATGACTCTGGTGTTTCTCAGTGTCTTCATGAAGTGTCACAGGAGCACCGGTCTGCACTTGCATTTTATAAACATAAATTCTAGCCAAAACTACGTTGTTGTCCCCTGATTTTCCTTTCTTTGGGAGAAAAAGACTCATCAATACTTCCAATTTGGAGAAGATACTGTCAAATTAGATTTGGGGAATAATTTCAGCTTTTCATAGAATCATAGGACTGTTAAGGTTGGAAAAGACCTCTAAG
>Ga0065711_1002776_pt1 | contig 31756 bp, 18 predicted proteins | sample Hoacrofraction12_FD_59098 | JGI IMG/M metagenome (GOLD analysis project Ga0065711, IMG submission 59098) | Hoatzin crop microbial communities from Cojedes, Venezuela - Epithelial fraction 12 v2 (version 2) | ecosystem: Host-associated > Birds > Digestive system > Esophagus > Crop | place... | reverse complement strand
ATCATCCTCGTAGCCCTCCGCTGGACTCTCTCCAGTAGCTCCTCATCTTTCTTGAAGTGGGGAGCCCAGAAGTGGACACAGTACTCCAGATGGGGCCTCACTAGGGCAGAGTAGAGGGGGAGGAGAACCTCCCTCGACCTGCTGGCCACACTGTTCTTAATGCACCCCAGGATGCCATTGGCCTTCTTGGCAGCCAAGGCACACTGCTGGCTCATGGTTAACCTGCCATCCACCAGCACACCCAGGTCCCTCTCCACAGAGCTGCTCTCCTTCTGGTCCGCCCCAAGCCTGTACTGGTGCATGAGGTTGTTCCTCCCCAGGTGCAGGACCCTGCACTTGCCCTTGTTGAGTTTCATCAGATTGATGAACATGGTTTTACAGACTCTGGCGTTTTACAGCTTCTGGGTACTTGTAGAGTTCCCTCGCCCTCCCCTGCCCAGCGGTAAAAGCTCTGACATGAGTGTTGTAGAAACTGCTCATTGAGAGTAATACTCTCTGTCGAAGCCAGTAATATTTAAACAACTGCAGCTTGCTTTCCAAATGGATGATATTTGTCAGGAGCATGTCTGTTTGAGTTTACTTGGCCTTTTGAGTATAAAAAGTTTGAATATTTTGAGCTTGAAATTCAGGTCAGTCTGGAAAACTACATTTATCTTACAAAAAGTTTACAGGGAGAACCCATTTGTTTTAGTGACCATAGCACTGCAGGACAGCTAGTTTATGAAAACTCCTTTCTCCACCTGCAAGCATGTGTTTTTGAAATGGTATTTAAATAGAAGCTTCCATTGTAGTTCTTCAGTAAATTGGATTAAGTAGAAGTTGTCCTTATTAATAATATTAAAATATTTTAATTTTAAAATTTAAATTAATAATTTGCATGGGAGTTTAATGGTTTTATGTTTGAGCAGTGTAACAAGCAGTGTTTGAGAACAGTCTGCTTTATGTAATATTTCTAGTAAAAGCTTGTTCCATTTGAGGACATACCTAGAAAAGCAACTCAGGAGCAGGCTCTGTGGGTATGCAGGCTAGTGCCAGAAAACACGCTGAACTTCTTCTCTTCAGAGGGGAAAGGAGTTTCCACAGGATGTCTGTGTTTTATGGCAAAAATTACTTGTAGATGTGCTCTGAAAGGTTGCTTTGATGTAGAAGATTAACCTGGGGACCTCATTGTCAGGATATTACTGAGGCAAATAGCTTAGTGAGATTATTTGTGACTTGGGAGTTAAGCTTTTATGAGTGTGCCTGCTTAAGCTGTTTTTTAAGAATTTGCTCATGTGTAACATGGCGTCAGGAGTGTTTGTCTGTACCAAATAGGAGGAGGGAAAGCAAAACCCTGAGATTACAAACGCCACCAAGAAGAAGAAAAGGCAGAGTGCAGTTTTGTCACAGCAGCTTTCCTTTGTTGCTGGTCTCTCACGGACCGTTAAAATAATTACCCTAAAACAAGTAATACATGGAAACTTTCTTATTCCAGCCCTTAAAAATCCAGCCTGAAGAATTTGCAGAAAAAATTTGTGATGGGACAGCTGGAAAGGCGTGAGAATATTTTCTTGCGTTCTGGGTCTACCTTATTTTTACTCCATGTCTGTCTGGATTTTTTCAAAAAGGGTCCTTTCATGCCTGTGGTACCTAGGATTGGGTGCTGGCCTAGTCCTTAAGGAAATAAGGAGGTTTTTGAGTACTGCTTTACTCTTATTTGCATTAACTGCAATATCTGTACCAGTGAGAAGTCACTGGGGTGTTGACCCCCTCGAACCTGCTCTGATTCCCTCCATGTTCCTTCTTTTAACATAGAAGAGCAGTCTAACTGAACCTGTAATTTTAACAGAAGTCACTCCTGTGGATGGTTATACCCACTTAACAAACCCCACCTACATCTTTCTTTTGAAAATGGTTGTAGTTTGTGCACTCACTAAAACAATGTATTCTTTATGATGGCAAGTATCTCTTTTAAATTTAAATACTTCGGTACTTCTTCTGACTCTAAATTGATGAAAACTTTTACTGCAATTACAGAATTGAATTTTCGTATGTGTTATAGAAAGGAGAACTGTTATTCTTTTTTTATTCAGGGCACACCATTTTGTAGAAGTGAATCTATGTATGAGAGGATTGAGAGAATATTGTTTAATTTTGGTTTTGCTTGGTAAAAATCTGAATTTGTGTACATTACTGGAATAGTATGGGCTTTCGAGGAAGGTGCAGTAGTGCCAAAGAATTCCCTCCGAAGGGAAGATTTTTAGCAGCTGCACTAAGAGCCAGCGTTACGTGGTTTTATAGGAGGCCCAGAAAACTTTTAGGTTCTTGGGAGAACTGATGAAAAAGGCAAAGGTGCTGAATTCCAGTGAATTCCACTGAAGTCATGCAGCCGGTTTAGGTGGTCCATGGTGTGCTGACAGGTGTTTCTGTGCGTCATTGGGCACCTAAACACTTGTAAAATGCATCTCGTCTGGCCATTTCAGGCTGTAGTTCCACATAATTTTGGTCTTGTTGTCTGCCTTTGTTTGTACCCCAGCGGAACAGTTCACCTAGGAAGTCTCCTGCGGTGGTACTGATGCAGCTGTTGGTGGGCTGTGCCTCCTAGCAACTTTTTAGAACAAAAATTATCACCATTACCTAAGAAGGAATGACTTCATTTTCTTTCTGCTTGTGGACAATATCACTTCACTATTTACTTATAAAAATAACAAAGCAAATTTAGCTACGTGACTTTCACAGGATTCACAGGCAGGCTATTTAATGTTTTAAGGGGATTATACGATGTAGTGCTTCCAGTCACAAGAGACTGAACTCCTTAACTAGGGGAGCCCTTTCCGGTTCTCGGTTTCTGTAAACAAAGTTGTAGTGGGTAGGACAGCGGGATAATTGAATTTTGACTTCACGCATTATCTCTGTGCAAGGTGCTTCTTCACGCATATTTTTAAAGCTAATATTATTTCAGAATGTTATAATTAAAACTCACCTTGGGTTTATTTATTACAGGTTTCTGGCAACGTCTGGAATAGCATTTGAGATGACTGAAGTGGAGAAGATTGAGGAGCAGCTTGCTCGCCTGCGCATAGCAAAACGTTCCACGCTAAGTGCGGAACCTGCTTACTTACTGGATATAGACGTTGCCACAGCGGCTCAGTCTGAAGGCAGCCGCTTTGTGGCAGTCTCGTGTTCCGATAAGTCGATGAGGGTGTACGACAGGGAAACGTTAAACTTCCTGCGGGAGTACAGTAGCCGTCCTGGGATGCTGAATGGGGTCAGGTTTGCACACGCGTGTGACAGCATGGTGTTTTCGGCGTGCAGTGATGGGACAGTGAAATGCTGGGATATTCGTTTAGCAACTCAGAAAGCGGCGCAGATATTTAGCGGCTATCCTTCCAACGTTTTCATCAGTTTTGATATCAACCGCAGTGACCTCATAATCTGTGCTGGAACAGAAGAAGTTGAAAAGGACACGTTTCTGGTGTTTTGGGATGCAAGAGGCGTTACAGACTGCGCCGGCACAACTAAAGAGCCCTTGGGAGTCTATTCTGAAAGTCACAATGATGATATCACTAAAATTTGTTTTCATCCTATGGAACCCAGCTTGGTGGTTTCTGGGTCAACTGATGGGTTGGTTAATGTGTTCGACATTAACAAGGATAACGAAGATGATGCTTTGCTATCAACTTGCAATTCGGATTCATCAGTAAGCTTTATTGGCTGGTCTGGGAAGGATTATAAACAGATCTACTGCACAACGCACGATGAGGGATTTTGTTGGTGGGACATTGCTCAGTTAGATACCGAAGAACCAATAATGCTGTCGCATGTTCTGGATGTCAGAGACACAGTCTGCGTTGGAGACGACACCTTGCAGTACCTGGTAGGTGGCTGGTACCACGAAAAGGCAGACAAACTCTTTCTGGTTGGGGGAACGTCCGCAGGAAAGGTGCACCTGATCAGCTGCGGCACCCATGGCCTGAGCCTGGTGGGTACCCTGTGCGGGGGACACTCGGCCACCGTGCGCTCCTTCTGCTGGAACCTGGCCGATGAGTCCCTGCTGACGGGTGGAGAGGATGCTCAGCTGTTGCTATGGAAACCCGGAGCTGTGGAAAGGTCCCTCGCGAAGAAAGCATCTATGAAGATGGCTTCTTCCGTGCAGAAGAGAGTGAGAGTTCACAACAGCTCCCTCAAAAGCGGGAAAAAGTAGAGTTCCGAAAGTGGGAACCTCTGCTGTGCAGAGTTTTCCTGGTGTTTAATCTCTCGGGCACAACTTGGCTGCGCTTTGTTTGGAGGTATTCTGTGGCAAGAGCTGTGATGCTTGAATTCTACCTAGGCAACAGAAGAGAAGAATGCCTTGTTTTGTTTTGTTTTTTAGACTTGCTAATATTAATCAGAAAAGAGTAAATGTTTGCTCTTGAGTTCTTGAACAATAGACCTTAAATCATATTATATAAAAATGTTTCTGTGGTTGTTTAATGTCTCGGCCAACATTTTTAATGTGTAATACAGGCCTGTGGCTTGCATAATTTGTTACCTTCCCACTGAAACTCCCTGGCGTGTTTTAAAAGCTTTTGTATTTCATGCTGTATTTTGCTTTCTTTACAGAGAACTTAATGGAATTGCTCAATATATTAAAAGGTTTTATGTCACATCTTAATGCCAGAGGGAATTGCTTCCTGATGAAACAGCAAATAAGTCCTGTGTCGCACTGTCCTATCACTGGTTTATAACATGCTCGTAAAGCAGCAGTTGATAGAGCCATATTTTTTTATAGCAAAGATATGAATATGTTCAACCAAACAGGAGTACGTGATTCCAAACAGCTAATTTTTAAGTGTCTGAGAACTGTTAAACTGACATTTTTTAGGGCATGTTTTCTGCATGAAAATACCCACGAATCTTGCAAGCAGTGTCATTCTCTCGTGGTAAATGCAACGCAGGGCAGTGCACCTGGAGGACTGGGGAGATCTTCAGTGGGTTAAAGAAATTGGTAGGTGTAATTACACCAGTGGTGCCTCAAATCTTAAGTCCTGCATTTGAAATAAGCTAGTATTGTGCACTTCAACCGAAAACGAAGACTGCCTTCTGAGACGGTCGTTGTGGAGTAACGGACCAATATGAGGAGACTTTAACAAAACCTTTCGGTGTGTGTCCTTTACAAAATGTTTCTCTCTGCAGAGAGGTTTTATGCTTAGACATCTCCCTAGGACAGCTTTGTTTTAGCATTCCATCAAATACCTGTTAAGTGGTGCAAAAATTGCCACATACTTCTGAAATGGTGGAGTCTTTACGCTTGTTGTGCTCCACGGGCAGACAGCAGTCTGTGCATCTGGCTCTGCACACGCAATTACCCTCAGCCTTCTGAGGGCCATTGCAGGCGAGCAGTGGCTGGTAATTACGCCGTAGTTAACATATGTGGACTACAACTGAAAACAGCACAGGAGTATTTAAGGATTGCTGTGTTATACGACAGTTGGCAAAGGAATTAAGAGGGGTCGCTTTTTTCACATGAGGGTGGGGAGGTAATTCCTTCAAAACAAGTTTTGAACGTCGGGTTTAGAGGATCAGCCCAGAGTTCAGAAAGGGTTTCCGAGGCACAGCAGATGCTTCTAGCACATGGTTACAGCTGTGCTCAAAGATGTCTTAATCATCTCCGGAAACAAATCCTGTTCCACCAGAAGTATCGTGCTTCCACAGGGTACGTTTTACAAACCGTCAGTGTCCTTCAGCCGCAGCTATGTGTCCCCAGTTGGTTTGGGTCTGCCTGTTGGTGAGAATTAAGATGATTCACTTGCTTTTGTGACTGCTGGTGATTTAAAAGTTCAATTTCATCATCAATTTAAAAATTACATTTCTTTAATTTTTTTTTTTATTACTTACGTTAAATTCAAGTTACACCCAACATCCTTATCTGTTGCTTTTCAAATTATTTTGTGCTATTTTGAGCAGCGAGTGTCACGGCTGCGGCGCACCTGGAGCATGTGCCCTGTCAGGATTCACTCCCCCAGGTCGCTAGCTGTTGCCTGTTTCTCTGTGACCGAGTGGACCAAAAGCTTCAGACCCCTCTGAATTCGCCGTGATGCCCTCACAGGCCCAGCTTGCTTCAGTACCAGTGGCTGGGTTGGGGAACTGAAGGATGGTTCTGAGACCTATGGCATTGCAACTGTGACGTGTAACTTGCTTTTTAGGTGTTTGTCCACTCTTTTCCTGGTATCTTGACACACTCAAGAGGAGTAAGGTCCGTGGGTCTGTCTGATGCTTGGTTTCTTAAAGATAGATTTGTGTGCTACGTACAGAAGTGCACGGTGGGGGAGCTTTTGGCTGCCTCTGTGTGCTTGCAAGTGTCTGCTGAGCGAGATTGGATGTGTTCTGCCAACTCTCTCTGAATTAAAGTGGCAGGGATGGGAGTTCTGGTGCTGAAGTGTTTGAAGTATGCAACCTGTACCCGTTATCTTGTTTCTGAGTTAGATTGATACGTCACAAATCGATACCCAGCACAGGTAAAGCCATGCTTTTCCCTGAAAAGTTGGTTTCTCTCTTTTGCATACAGAATTAAACAGCAATATATCTTAAAATTCTGGAAAAGCACAGCAGCTGTCAGGAGAATTCAGGCTTGTGTTGCCTCTGAAAATACTTGATTATTTTCTTTTTCTTTTGTGTTGACTTAATTTCAGGTTAATATCCATAAAATAAACATAGATGGAAACCGCATGTTAACAAACAATTAGCATTGCTTGCTTTTGTAAACTGGAAGCACTGTTTCATAGACTACAGAGCACAGGCAGAATATATATGTAATCATAAAGATAATAATGGACTTGAAATTAGACAGGTTAACTTGTCTGACTGTATTTAATCTCTTAGGTTAGTTTTGGTATCTGTAAATTGGCTTCAGCATTGTTAAGAAACATGTTTGACCTTTATAAAACTTAGGTAGTTGAAACTATGAGCAAGTAGCAGGCATTCAGAAACCGTCACCGTGTGAACTGTTGAACCCCAGGGGAAGCTTTAATTCCGGAAGCAGCATCAGATTTTTTCCAGTAAATGAAAAGTAAAAATCCAGAGAGACTACTGAAGTGCAGAAAACAGCGTCCATCTTTACTCAGAGGTGATAGTAAACCCGTTGTATGATACTTCTGAGCAGCAGGAGAATGTCCTGCTGTGAACACATGAAAATAAACTTACTTGCATTTGGCACATTCCTAAATTTCCTCTTTAATTTCTGTTTTCTCTGTCAGTAAAATCCAACACTTGCACGCCTGCTGTTGTTGTGTTTAAGGTGTGCTCCCGTTGAATACGAGCTCGCTGCCTCTTCTGGAAGTAATGCTCTACTATTTCACTTCGTTTAAGTGAGAGATGTATCAGGATTATATCCAGTAGTCAGGGGGTAATACAGCAATTATTTCAGTAGAGTGTAGGCTTTTACCCACACTGTGGGGTTGTAGTGGAAATTATTTGACAAATCTAAATAAAGGTGTGAATTAATTTCTAGGTGGGATTGAGTTAGCCAGTTGTCAGTCATAAGCCAAATTGCATATGGGATATGTCCTGTGTATTCAGATGGACATAACTGCATATCTCTACGTTAAAATCTTGATTAGCAAAGATGCTGTAGTGGTAAAGAATTGTAAAGACAGAAAATGGAAGCTTTATACCGTGGTTTTGAACGACGGCTCTTTTGGCCAGTGATCTTGCATAGCCCCATAGGTCATACTATTACCTGAAGCAGTGTAGTTTGTCGTGTGACGTGCTGACTCGGAAGCGTGCTTTGAGAGGCGTTGGAAGCCGGGCACACGCGTGGCAGCCCCTTGCGCTGTGTGCGGAGGTGCCTGCCCCAGCCCCGTAGTGGGGTTCCCTACGGATGCGGTTAGCTGCAGCGAAGCTGTTATGCTCCTGAAAGAGCTGACGCTTTTGACCCGCCTCGTGAAGCTCGTCTGCATTTGCCGTTGTCAATTTGGAATTGCTGCTCTCCATCCCTTCAGAATGGCCTTCTGTTATTTGGCTTCTTGGTCGCACCTAGGGATAGCCATGAGCTGTGTCTTGACGTCTGCTCTTCTGGAGGGGGGCGAGCCCACACCATTTCCAGAGCTCAGGGGGGCTCTGCCCTTCTTGTTACACGGAATGGGTGTGGGGAAGCAGAGAGAGGCAGGGAACAGGGATGTTTGCCCCTGCCAACCCTGTGACAGCGGCGTCTGTCCAGGGCAGCTCCTCAGCCAAGGACTGGACCCTCTGCCTTTAGTGTAACTGTAATGGCTTGTTCCTGAGCATGATGAGAGCAGGATAGGGCCTTAACTAAATAATGCAAGGCATAAACACCCTGCAAGCAGAAAAGCCAGTTCCTGTTTGTCTGCGAGATGAACAGTTTGGCAGCGAAGCGTGCGAGAGAGGCAGAAGGTGTTTGCTCACAGGGGCTGGGTATTCTTAACTCCTGCTGGCAGTGAGGAGAGCCGCTGGTGCAGCCCACACCGCTGCTTCTACCCTGCGGGAACCAGCGGATTTGGGGATTTCATGTCCCGTGGGAAAAAAGGAAGGCAAAAATGAGAGTGGGGGATGAGTCTGAGAACTTACAGCTGCCTGTTACGTGATCATACAGCGCTCCGTTCCTTGGTTCCTCATCAGAATTGTTTGCAGATAACCTAACGGCCAATTGAGAGGATGGTTGGTAACTTCTTGTTTTCCATTTCCTTTTTCTGTGCCAGTTTGTAAACTGGCACAGGTGTGTTGGCTGCTGGGAGTAGCGTGGGGAGAACTTCAGTGGCTGCCACTGCCTGCTTGGCCTCCGCTTGCTGTCGTGGTGTTCTGTCCTGCTTGGATTTCAACACATGCAAGTCCGGCATCCTCACACCTTCAGATACTTTGAAATCTGGATTTTGAGAGTATGTCTACTTTTCTGGAAACTGAATGACAGCAAATACTTTTGTATATACAGCTGCTGCAATCTTGGCACCAATATTTTTATGGGAATATATTTTCAATTCAATATCCATTTCAGTCTTATTCTCTCATGCTCCGAATAAAGTTTTGATGCTGCTAAAATCCTGGAAAGGTGGTACTTGAGCAGCCTGTTGCCACAGGAACTCGGGACTGGCAATGAGAAATGCTGGGAGGAGGTCAAGAGAGTTCTTGGTGCCAATTTCAAATGATCGTTTGGGCAAGGCTTATAAAAGAAGGTCCCAGGAACTCGCAACGCACAGCAGATCACCAAAGGAGCGTGCGCCCTGGCTGGCACACTTGATACTGTTAATGCTGGGAAGTAAATGAGACTAAAGCTGAAGCTCAAACACAGACTCACAGTTCCCTTTCCTGAATGTTTTTAAAAATACAGGAATTCTTAATTACTAATGGAGCTGAATACCTGTGAGTACAATGTACGCCAGCGTGCACTGCTGCAGATTCAGATTGAAAAACACTGGATACAGACATAGCAGGTAAAATAGCGGGAAGTGACTGGCTTGACTTTTACTGGGGCTTCTGGAGGGTGCTGGAGAGCTGTGCCTGTAAATCGAGTTACAGTGGTTCTGACTTCTTTCTTTGATTTCAGTATTGCAGATATATGCAGAATTAAGGCAGAAAAATAAACCAATCAAGTGTTTGTAACACTGCCTTAAACTGTAATTATTCCTGCCCAAAATTATTTCGTGCTCGTGGGTGTAAACTTTGCATTCAGAGTTTCATGTCTCCTGTCTTGTCGTACCAGAAATGAGGGAGGAAGAAGTGCGGACCCCAGGCTGGAAGTTCTGGTTCTGGCGATGCTCGGTCATTGACTGCCTCGGAAATCTGTTCCTGTGTTGAGCCTGGTAGCAGTTTAAGATGTTTCTTGGGTGTCTCTGCGCACCACAACGCCTGCTGTGCTCACCGGCGTGCTGCAGAGGGTACCAGGTGAGATGTGAGCTGATCACCCAGTCTTGAAAGGAACGGAGGCTTGACAGGCTTTGATGAGGGGAACTCTTACTCAAACATTGATTTGAAATCCTTTTACTCGGCTATCTCAGGAATGCGTAGTGCAGAATTTTCTAGAAGTAATTTGGGGGTTGTTTGAAGAAGGAAGCCTCAAGACTTCACTATGACAATGGCCTTGGTCAATTGGCTCAGTGTAGGACGGAGAATTGAGGGCTCAGCAGAAACAGGGAGATGTTCCTCCTGAAGTACAGTGCTTTTTCAAAAGTTTTTGTAGCTGTAGATTTGCGGTAGGAACACTTAGACTTGCGTTTTCTCTACTCTATGTTTTAAAAAAATGTGTACTTGAATATGTAAATTTAACAATTATGCTCCCAAATGAGTACTGAGATGCCGAGCAGTTGCGTGTTTCAACGTTAGATCTTGTTGACAAAACGAAGCGGGGAACAGTTCCCCATGTCATTATGCCAGTACGGCAGGGACAGTACCCGCAAGGACAACAGCGCCTTGGGTCAGCTTGGGTGGCGTTTGTGCTTCACACCCTGAAAATCGAAGACCAGCTGAGGCCAGAGCTAGACAACCTAATATTTATTAGAAAGAAATCAGCATTTTATAAAACAATCTTGTTTTGCTAAATGAAGACATGCGATGATGTACGGGTCAAGAGGAACAGCTCTAGACAGCAAACCATGAACAAGGCAGTCAGTAAGATCTTGGGTAGTCTGCTGTATGTGTATGGTATTAGAGCGACAAGAAGATTAAATGATTGTTGGAATTAATTCTTACAGTTGGGTTGAATTTATTGAGTCCTAACTGTTGCAAACAGTAGAAGTACGAAGGCATCCCACCACAGGCCGAGGAATGAATGGTGGCGTTTTGTTAAAGCATCTTGGCTAAAGTAAGCCCAAATCCTCATTTATTGTTATTAGTGTTATTATTTTAACATTTCTGATGTGGTTGATCGCCAGGATGCCCAGCCAGTGAGTGAACTGTAACCCTCGGTTGTTACGAGCTCGCTCGGGGGCCTGTGCAGCTTCTCTTAGCTTCGTGCATTCGCCTGCCAGCCAGGCCACGCGTGTTGCCCACTTTTCACCTTACTTTTGTTCCAGATGTTCCGAGCCTGCATATTTATTGTATTTCATTTAAGAATTTGCTCCCATTTATTTTCTGAACTGCTAGAATACCCTGAGACTGCATTCAAATGAGACATAACTGAAGCATTTGTGGTTTCTTACAGGGATGTGTCAGGCATCAGACGCGTTTGCTGATTGCTGGGTCTATTAACGTGGTCGTGTTAGCGTGTGGAGAATCACCTATTTATGCATGAAGGCGCCAGTTCTAACTGTCCTGTCAATACTCCTTAAATGCACCAAAAAAAAGTCCTGAGACTTGATTATAGTTGTCAATTTCTGTAGGTGTGGGTGGTTCTAAAGAGTTTGATTTATGAAACAATTCTGAAAAGCTCCAGGGTATCTTGTAAATGGAAAGCCAGGGTTTTCCAGGTGGCTCTATAAATAAATTTGGGAGATGCAGAAAGAAGTAAAGGTATTTCAAGAGCTCCCGGCGTGTTTTTGCACATAATGCGATGGTGAGTGAACAGAGGAAATGAACTTCCTTTTGTTTGCAAAATATAAAAACCCTCAAGTTCTTAACGTTTTTTCCACGCTGCTGGGCGAGTTAAGCTACTGCGCAGCTTTTTCTTGTCGATCAGAGGTTTCCATGCGGACCGCGTTCGTCAACCCTCCTACAAAACCTCTAAGAAAGGCCACGGTTGGCTCTAGACAGCTCATGCGGATGCAAACCAGAGCATTCTGCTGGGTCAGAATCCGAGGTGTAGGAGAATAAATCGTACACGTGGGGCTGGCCTAGAGCAGAAAATACCAGGAACGGTTACTGCTGTCTTTGCGTCATCTTTCCATTCTTTTTCTTATTTTTTGTAAAAGTTCGTTGAAGTTACTCTGCGATCCAGGCTCATCTTACTACAACAGAGAAAGGGTTACCCAAGTTCACTATAGTATCTTGAAGAACCTCCTGTATTTGTTTCCTGCCTTGCTCTTCTGAATCTCAGTTTATCTCTGTTCTTTAGGCAAAGGCGAACTTGACAGTTACCAGGATGGTTTCCAACTCCCCGGCTCGCCAGCACGAGCGCTGGGGCAGCACCAAAGGAACGGGAAGGGCGCTGGTTTCAAAGAAATGTTTTTAATCCCCAGACTGCGGGAATGTTCCCGAGTGAGCGCCCGACAAGCAGCGCTTTGCTTGCTGACGCGTCGGGCCGTGTGGCTGACCGCAGCCTATTGAAAAGCGAGGGGGAAGCGCGGCGCGTTGTCCCCCGCCTGCCTCGGCACCTGGCCGAGCGTGCCGTGGGGTCCTGCGCGTCCCCGCGCCGGCGGGAAGGCTGCTCCGCGAGGCACCGCCTGTGACAGAGCGCGCGGAGGGGCCTGGAGCCGCCCGTGAGCGGGACCCGCTCTCCGGAAGGTTTTAATGTGGTTGATGTGAAAGCAACTGTAAGGGGTATAGTCTAAATATATACTTGGAATAATAAACTGTTGCTAATCTTCTGGAAGAAAATGGCGCTCTGTCATTCAAAGATTATTTTTCCCAGATTTTAGACAGGATTTGAGCTGCTTTATCTATGATCTGCAGTATAACTAAAATAAGCCAGCTCATTTTTAAAGGTATGTTAGATAGTTATTCTCAAAATTAAAACTTCTGAAGTTTAGAACCCAAGCGGAATTTAGGTTTCTAAAAGTGCAGCTCTTGTAGATATGCATTCTGTTCCATCAAGATGGCTTCATCGCTACACATGTCATGAGCAGAATGGTCTTGAAAACAGTTATGTATCTACGTTCTATCAGCTTTTTAGGGGATGATACAAAATGGCACGTAGCTTCAGCTTCCCTAAGAAACTCTTCCGTGGGTGCCACTCAGGCCTTCTGACCTGCGTTCCAACCCGCTCGTGTCGTCGGTTGGGACTGGAGGCACCGGGAGCAGCCGAGGTTTCCCCGCACGGAGAAACAGCTCCCTACACGCTGTGCGCGGCGCTGTGCGGGTGAACGGGGAGCTGTCCTGCCAGAGAGCTCACTGTTGCGGTGTGTCAAGCAGCGTGGATGTTGTATTTTTCATTTTACAGAGAGGGGAAGCGAGGCAAAAAGCTCCCCAGTTGCACGTAAGAAATTGGAGTCTGTGCCAGAGCAGGATCAGAGCTGAGAACTCCTGCTTCGCTCCTGCACCACACACGGTGGCTGCTGCTTTGACCTCTTCTGGCGTTTATAATGTTACCTGCAGAGATCATTTATTTTTTTTTTAATTTAATTCTTTGAAGACCCTGTTGAAGTCTAGAATCCCAGAGGACACAGAGAGATGGTCAAGGAGCATGCAGCCTACGTACCGGAGGGAATAAACACCCATGAGGAGAAAAGCGAGGGCAAAGAGAGGAGATGATGCCAGCTAGCCAAGTCACCGTCGTAAAACCAGAAAATCCTAACCTTTCCCCAGGACCCTACCAATTTTTGTCAAGCTTTTGTGGACCTTGGTGGCACCAAGGGGAATGTGCACGTGGCTTTGAAGAATTCTTGAAAGGCAACAAAGTCATGGTTTGGTGGTTGCTTCCTGAGAGCCCGTGGGAAGTGTGAGGGGTGGCAGCAGGGGAGAAAGCAGGAAAATGTTAATTTGAAAGGCAGATGGAGATGATGGAAGCTCCCACTAGATGTGTATCAGTGAGGCAGGAGTAAGACGGGTGTAACCCGCGTGGCCTGTCCTGTGCTCCATCAAGGGTAAACTGCAAACCTGAGGGCTTCTGTAGGGATGGCAGGGGGACATGGAGGTCCCGGTGCCCTGTTTCCCTAAACCAGAAAGACTCGGAGAGGTGGCATGGCTCCAAGATGTGCTGGAGATGTCGCGATGCCTCTGTTGGGTATGAGGCTGCGGTACCGTGCTGCAGGCGACTGACGGGTAGCGATGAGCCTTCAAAGGGCCCAGTGGTGAGCCGTTTGGAGAGAGAAGAGGGAACGTCAAGAGAAGTGTGACCCAGACATGCCAGAGGAGTAGCAGCATGGTGGCAGCCAGTGCCGAAGGCAGCAGGACCAAGGAGGAGGAAGCGGTGCTGTCGGGGAATCAGCTAAGATGTTCGCCGCGGTATCTCATGATGATGCCCTGCAGTGTGGTCTCTGTTTATGTTTTAATAGATCCATTTAGCAAACGCAGAGCTGGGATTCCTGCCAGCTCCGTTCAACCAACTTTGTTTTCCTTGCAAATGAGCGCTAGTGGAAGGCAGGCACAGACAAGCAGCCACTTGGGCCAGTCCGACAGGCAGCCGTGCCTGGGTGATGCGAGAAGCAGGGCTGAAGTTTGTGCTCAGCTCAACCTCTCTCCCCTGAGTAAGGGTTTTTGCCAAGCTCTGCCCTCGGACGTCTTTGGCTTTGCACCTCTGTGTGTGTGTCGTGTTACTGGAGTACAAACTGTCCCGGTAAAGCGCCGCAGAGCTCGGTGCCGCTTTCTCTCCCACCTCCCAGCTGCACGCCCCTGAGGCCGAGTCCCAAACGTGACGAGTCGCCCTTTTTGCACAGCTTGGTGACTTACGGCTGGGGAACCCCGAAACGGGATCTGCTTGGTTGAAACTCACGGCGGCTCGGCAGACACGGCAGTGCCTGTGTGACCGCTACACAGCTTCAGCACGCTGCAAGAAAACGTCAGTTGCAGAGCGTGGCTCAACAGCCAGTGGTCCAGGCTGAGCAGAGGAGGCAGAAACCTGTTCAGAGAGCGAGTGTCAGCAGAGGGGAAAGCCCAGGCTGTGACCCTAAGCAGATGTGAGGTAAAGCTGGATGGAGGCTCTTTACCACGGGTGAAGCTAAAGCCATCTTGTTGGGTGTGTGTTTGTGTGCTTTTGTCCTTAGAGAGGACAGAGCATTAGCAGCGAGCCCGAGGCACGGCGGTGGAGGAGATGGTGTGAACCGAGGGACCACGGGGCACGCAGAGGCTGTCGCCTGCTGGCCTCTGTTGTAGCGACTGAATTTGCCCGCTGTGTTCCTGTGTGGATTTTATTACTAGCGGGAGCTCTTAATACCACACACGCTTGGGATAACGGGGTGAGGTGTGTGCAGGAGCAGGGGCTGCGCTTGGTTGCCATTGCACATTGTGTAAGGGGAGATGATAAAACAAGTTTGTTTCATTTCACCTCAGTTTGATAAACCCATGGAGCTCTCCTGCGGGTCTGTTTGGTTACTAACAGTTTAGTAGTGTTCTATTTAATGCCCTAAAGGCACTGACAGTCCCTTTGAAATCATCATTCTGAGAAGCCAGGGCAGGTCTTCAATGGCTGTGATTGTTCATAGCCTCCATCATGGGAAGGTTGAAGATGTTTTTTAGTACACATTTAGGTTTTCCCCAAGCCATGGAGAACACTTGGAAAGCGTATGAAACAAACCCTAAAACCTTCTGAGAAATCTTAATTGGGAAGCAAAGTCACATATTGCCTCTGTCTCCCTTGTACACTTCAATAACATGTGGGAGAAGTCCTCCTCGCACGGCTGCAGACCTCGCCTCTGGGGGTGCTCTCGGGAGGAGCGAGGGCAGCTGTGGCCCTGTCAGACGATTCTACAACTCCCTGGGGTAACGCAGCCTCTGAATGCCTTGTCATTTTAATTCTATATTTGTACAGAATAATGCTTTGTAATAAAATTGTACTCTGGGGTGTCTGGGGTGTACCAGCACAATTCCAAGGGCTCCAGTCACCTCTATCAGTGCCAGGACTGCACGGGGCCCCTTGCTGGGAGAACCGGCCAGAGCCTCGCTGCGAGAGGCGGTGGGGGGCTGCCGCCATACCACTCGCACCGCGAACCTGCTTCACACTGCGCTTACTGCAAGGGATTCCCGTAGCCCTGGGATGTTGGAATGAAACAATGAGTTTTGCCAGAAATAAAATGGGGTTGGTGAAGATGGCAGCTCTCACAGTGAGACACAAACGCTTTTGACTCAAAAAACCCCAACACTAGCTTACTGTGAAAATTATACTCTCGTTTTGAGGGCACACTGGTGTTCCGTCAGTGGGGAACTGGTACCAGGGGCTGGATTTGATGCTTACAGACCAACTACGTAAAAGAAAATTCACCTAATGTGTTTTTCATCTGGGACTAAGAAATTCCTATTTTCTTCCGGTCCTTAGTTAACTTAGCCTGACCCAGATCTAGACTTACCTCCATCAGACAACTTTTTTGTGAATTTCAACATTGTATAAATGTTTGGAGTAAGAATTTGTATTTCAATGTCTTCCCTGATGTTTGTTTTACTCTTGTTTCATTCCTATTGAAGTTTTGCATTTGTTGCTTTCTCCACAAGGAAACAAAGAGTAAGTGCCAATATCATTACATACCTGCAAGTTGTAAACCCTTAGCTGGCTTGAAATGTGCACATAGCAACACAGCCGGCATTAGTAACGTAGAAATATACACAACAGACTGAACTCCACAAATAATTGTCATTTCCCTAGCTTACGGTGCTTTAACTCAGCTACGGTCTGTAATACAGCTTGCGTACCACTGACATCTACTTACATATGGAAAAAATCCAGCGTTAATTGTGTAAAATTCAGACTTCAGCCATGTTTAAAATTTCTTTTGGAACAGAGGCTTCTGTGAACACATTAGAATTAGTGGTAAAATTAATTAACTGCCAAGAATATAAGTATCTAATCCTGCCACGTGTCTGTGAGAACTGCTGAATCCAGGTTTGGTGGGATGACTGCACAGAAGGGGAGTCCTAAAGTCCTCAATATTTTCCTTGCAGAGATCATAAAGTAAATTAAAAAAAAACAAGCCCCCCACCTCTCACTGCATGTTGTGGTCTACATGCGTATATTATAGAAATCTATCTTTGTAGAATTGTTTTGCATACACCATTAAAATGACAGGAACCTTACGGCCTCAGGAGTGCAGGTGAGTGTGGGCCATCTGAACACCGGGTGTCTGCCCTGCTCTCAGGGGTAGGTGCTGCTTTGGGACCTTGGCTTCAGGCGTGATCCCCTACCAAGTACAAGCCTGGCTCCATGGCCTCTCCCCTGCAAGAGCCCGTAGTCCTTCACCTCTGCCGTGCGCCGGAGAGAACCACAGGAGAGAAGAGAGAAGGCTGTAAAGAGGCTGCTTATCCCTACTCGAACAGCCTGCGACCGCTGCAGACTCTCCTCTTCAGTTAATGACCACGTATAGGAATAAAATTTGGTAATAAAAATATTTATTACAATAATCAATGTATGACAGGATGAACGTCTGGGAGCCAAAATTGGACATAATTCAAATTAGAAATAAGGTACATTATAATAGCAGAGGCCAAAATTAACCATCCAGCAACTTGCCTACACCCATGCAAGAACACAGCACTGGTAATACTAAAATTAAGATTGGATTTTCTTTACAAGAAACGACAATTACTCTTTCACTACACCATTGTGTTTAAACACTGATAAGTGTTTTCTTTTTGTCACTGATAAAATGCACGTGAACAGATCTTTTAACTCTTTAGCCAGGAGTATTAACTGTCATCGAATTCTTCTCCCTTCTCTTCACCCCAGTTAAGAAATTGTCACTCTTGTTAATTCAGTTTAATAATCCTCTTAAAGGCATCATGCCCTCTACACTCCCATAAAGTCTCAGCTTTCCTTAACTTGAAAGATTCAATGTTTGAACTTCAAATTCAAACATTTGAAAAGATGAAACCATCGCCCTGAGAACACCTGTGCTAGCCCGACCCTTCTAAACCTGGCTCTGAAGTTACACCTGAGCCGTCAGCAACACTGGGTTGTTCCAGGGCTGCTTGGGTATGGTCCATGCTGCAGGTGAAAAGAGTTGTGCTTGTTTAGTGTCTTGGTCTTAATTCTTGAGTACTTTTCATAATAAAACTACAGACAAGAGCTCCTCTGGACAAAGGAAGGAGCCAAAGGAGCAAGGAGCTTTTGAAACCACTTCCCTGTTTGCTTGGTTGCCTTGATAGCAGCATGTCATGAAAGCGGTAAAAGCTCTGAATGGATGTCGGAGGGATTTCATGAGTACCAGAAGAGCAGCTTGTGTAAAGCGGTAGTGGACCAATTACCAAAGCAGTTGCCAAGGAAGATGCCATAACTATTAGTACCTCCACACGTAAGACAGTGCGACCCTAAGCCAGAAAGCTCCCGGTTTCACCTTCCAGAGCAGAACCAGGTGCTTCACCTGGAGAAAGAGGAAGAAACATCATCATTTAAGCAACTGCTCCGGAGACATCTTAACATTACTGCCTCCTGCCATTCATTGCCACGCTGGGAGAGGGTCCGCACTCACCAGGTTCGATGAGGAACTGAAGGAAATGTTGACACCTCAGATCTGGCTTTCGGAAGGTGTCTGTCTCTGCGCGTCATGTATTTTCTATTTGTTTAGCTCAGGTGTATCATTATCAATTCTCAGGTAAAACCTGCAAAGCTGCAGTAACTTTGTGCACCCTGGGAGGTGGGAATGGCCAGAAGCTAGTAAAGGATGGGACAGGGGACAGTCCTTTCCTCCTTAGAGTGACGCAAAATACACTGAAGTTGTTCAGCTTACATTTGTAACACAGACGAGAGCAGCAGGAACAAAGATATATTTAAATGCGTACTTATATATTTCATAACTATATTTCAAATGTGTTAAAGAACAACAAAGTTATAGGAGAAAATGATCCTGAGAAAGAGAAAAGAAACAAGCAACTCACGGAAAGAGGAGAACTACGAGATGGGAGAAACTCGTCTGCTAAATCGTGTGTTGTGCAGTGAGGCACGGAGTGGTCCGTTTTTACAGTCTAACACATTTATGTTAGACTATGGTATTTTTGCCCCCATTTCCTCATAAGTTAAGGGCTGCAAAGAAATAGTTCTGGTTAAGCTGAAAAGAACAGAGAAATGGGTGTTATTTCTAGAGGAGAGGTATTTTTCACTTACTGAGAAGGTTTGAGAATTTTGCTTGCAATACTATTGGCCCTGGTCCTTCACTCTTGTTTATATTTTGAATTTTCAAGTCACTGAATTATGCCAAGTGACAGAAGGGAAAATGTCTGTGTGGAGCAGAGTCATGCTCCCACGAGGAATTGGCTTCCTTGGCATATCAGTGTTTTCAGGCAGTAGTGACCCTCCGAGTGAGAAATGGAAGGAAGAATGATGAGCCAGATTTTCAGACAGGCACGCACAATTAAACACATTTGAATGTGCCTTATTTATGCCAGTAAGGAGCTATTTGTCCTTCTCTCCTGAACAGTTTGAGCCTACTGTAACCTTCTTTAACAGCCACACAGGTTGCTGCTCTCTTCAAGGGCTTGATTAGCTTGACCTTGCTTTCATCCTTTCTAGCAGCAAAGTAGCCCCTGACTGGGTAGAATAGATTTCGGCCAGCTGCAAGGCATGCACAGTAGTTACAAGTTAATGGGGGAAAATCATGAGGCAGATGTAGGATATACATATAAATACAGGCTGGGTGGAGAATGGATTGAGAGCAGCCCTGAGGAGAAGGACTTGGGGGTGCTGGTTGGTGAGAAGCTCAGCATGACCCAGCAGTGTGTGCTGGCAGCCCAGCAGGCCAGCCGTACCCTGGGCTGCATCCCCAGCAGCATGGGCACAGGGTGAGGGGGGGGATTCTGCCCCTCTGCCCTGCTCTGGTGAGACCCCCCGGGAGTCCTGTGTCCAGCTCTGGAGCCCTCAGCACAGGACAGACCTGGAGCTGTTGGAGCGGGGCCAGAGGAGGCCACAGCAATGATATGAGGGCTGGAACCCCTCTCCTAGGAGGAAAGGCTGAGAGTTGGGACTGTTCAGCCTGGAGAAGACTGCGGGGAGACCTTAGAGCAGCCTGCCAATACTTAAAGGGAGCCTACAAGGAAGCTGGAGGGGGGCTATTTTGCAGGGCCTGTAGTGACAGGACAAGGGGTAACGGCTTTAAACTGAAAGAGGATACATTCAGATAGATGTAACAAAGAAATTCTTTACTCTGAGGGTGGTGAGGCCCTGGCCCAGGTTCCCCAGAGAAGCTGTGGCTGCCCCCTCCCTGGCAGTGCTCAAGGCCAGGCTGGACGAGGCTTTGAGCAGCCTGCTCTGGTGGAAGGGGTCCCTGCCCGTGGCACAGATGATCTATAAGGTCCCTTCCAACCCAAACCATATGATTCTGTGACCTATGTATGAGTATAGAGCAAGAAGGCGAAAGGCTGCGTGTCTTTACAAAAGACTTCTGGCAGCATGCGTTAGGCTGTGATTACAATTAGCATTTTCATATGAAGCTTCTCTTCCACTTACAGTTTGCAAGGCTGTACTGCTTCTTAATATGGTAAACATCAGTAGAAATTATATGTGCTCTCACGACTTAGCTTACACTTGAATCCAACTTTCTGTGTGAGGATTAACTAATTTTGATGTCTCTTTTGACCACAGATATCATTCATGATGTTTTTACCCAAACACACTTGTGCCAGAACCGTATTTTTTTATGCAGGTGGAAAAGTTTGTCCGGATTTGTAGTACACCGGTTTATAGTATTGTCCAGCTTCCCAGATGAGAAGGGGAGTCTACATGCATAAACATGTGTTTTACTGTAGTAGGGAAAATAGTTCAGGGATGCATTTTCTGAGTTCAAAAAACTCAGTGGAAAAGCTGAAGAGGTGTGGCTGTGGTAAAAAATGAAAAAAAAAAAAGGCAAGAAGTAGATACAACTTCATGGTTCATAGTTTATTTTAGAACACCTAAAAGGGGGTCAGTACCAGCAGCCTTAAAATCTTTCTTGTGGATTAAAGAACCAAAACAGGAACTGGAATATTGCAAGCAGAAAAATACATAAAATTATTGGCAGAGTTTGCAAGTACTCCACCTGATTTCAATGCCCATCTTTCTGTGGCCAGATTACATGGTAAGATAAAGCTCCTCTCCATATAATGGAGGTTGATAGGTTGTTTTTTTCTATAACATTGATTTTTCTGAGCACAGCCTTTTGCGAAAAACCCATCATTGCAAGAAACTCTTTGGCTGCATATGCCAGTCAATGACACTTAGTCCCATTAGTGAGAAAATGGACACAACCACCTAGGGAGTCTCTCTTCAAGGAAGCAGAAGCAGCTGTTGGAAGACAGGCTGAACAGAGCCTCATCTCTTACTCCAACTAGTTAGAGATTTTGACCAACAGTGTATTCTGTTTAACCACAGAAATACTACTCCGAGAGGATGTTCCCATTATGGGAAGTTATAAAAAAAAATCACCATTGTGATCAGAACACTGGGGAAAGACCTGTAAAATCTCTGGTTGCACAGTTCTTGCCTCCTGGGTTGCTCTGAAATGACCAAACACTGAATTGAAGGGCAAGCTGGCTAATGATAAAGTGATAGAGTGCAATCGACATGGTACAAAAGAGCTTAAAATACAGTGAAATTGGTCTGAACAAGAGTTTGTTGAAAAAACAATGACTTGTAAAGGAAACTGGAAATGTAAATAACTTTGATTTAGGAAACAGTAAAGACTTGATGGGTTTTGGAGCGTGACCAGTCTACTGGATCCTTAATAAAAACAAGCATTCGAGAGCCACTGCGAGCTTTCTATGTTGGTATGATGGAGGACAATATCCCAAGATATGTGCTTCCTGTGTATCAGGTTTTTAAGAATCAGAGAGGTCCTGGCTGATGAAGGTACACAAGGACAGCTAACGCTAGATTAGCTTGCACTCAGCCATTTTCGTACATAGTCTATTGGCAGGAGAAACATCATTTCATAATTCTTCAGAATTACCTCCTAAACAAATGGTGTAATTTTTAGGGCCTCTGAATGCAACAGATGTGTAGCCCACTGAAGATCATCCATGCAAAAAAGTTAGCACACGAGCTCTAGAAGAACACAAGATGATCTTTCAAAAGCTTTTTCCTTTGATGCTTACTACTCTTAACATGGACTGGAAAGCGGGCACACGTAGCTGAGAGCAAGCCTCTTATTCAGTGGAGAAAAGTTTTAAACAAGAAAAGATGAAGCCCACTCCCAAACTGCCTTTCTCTCAGAACAAAACAGACTCAACATTGTGTTTAAGACTTCATAGAGACTACCTGTCAGGACTTGCAGCCAAAGTAGCTCTCTTGTTGCTTCTTTTTAGGAAAAAAATTGAGATGGGAATGGGTCCCTGAACGCACACATGAGCAGGGTCAAGTCTCAAGCTGGCATTGCTGCTAATTCACGCCGGCACTGAAGTGCCCTTGATTCCTGAGGCGGGGTTAAGGGTAGACACCACCAGTGTTGTGCTGCTGCAGGGAAATCAGGCTCAGACATACCCCTGTGGCACGTCTCCTGACTTGTTAGCTGAGGCTGGGAAAACGTACACCATTTCCTGCGGATTCTGACAGTATCCTGAGCAGGGACTGGCTCTGGGCAGCAAGGTGAAATCCAGTCATTCTCAGAAATACCATCTATCTCCAAAAAATACTTATTCTTGGGGAAAAAAATAAACACACAAAGGATCTCACAAACAGACGTATTGCACAAGGACCTTTAGGCTTGATGATCAAGGACCTGCGTGTGGAAGCTGGTATCTGTCCTCCTGCACCTTTGGATGGATCAGCAATATAAGCTGTGTCCCACTGCACATCCATCCCAAAAAGCAAGAGGGTCTGAGCTATGAAGAGTCACCACGTAGGACTGATTTGGGCTAAACTGCTTCGTGGCTAAATCAGTGTTCCACCTGCGAGAAGTAGACTGGGTTTGCATTCCAGAAATAAGTCTGCTGCATGGTAAATGTGAGCCATCCTATTCAGCACAGTTTGTAAATGTAGCAGCCATCTGTTGGGGTTTATAGCAGGCTGAGAAACACAGGATGTTTACTTTTATTCAGATGTGCAGTGGATGTGCCTTGTATGAGCAGACTTGTTCATAAAACAACTGGGGCATCAAGCTCAAGAGAAAAGCTTTGTTTTAAGCAGTAAAACTGAACTTGAGCAACATAGAAAGCATTACAAATTTACATGCACATATGCATATATGTTATCATTTAAGGAAAGGTCAGCAAAAAACAGGCCAGACAGAAATTTGGAACAAACAGGGCACTAACTCTGAGACTAAATTGACTGCTTTATGGAAACAACTCCTAAAAGAATCAAGCTACGAAGGGAAAGATAAGGAAGGGTCCACTCTCAAAACAAACCTACATGGCAAAATTACGAGATTAGTTTAGAAAAACTCTCCAAAAGGGGACTGGGCATTACTGACAAAACTGAAATGTGAGTGCATACAGCGTGATTCCAAGGCCTCTGAAGATGAGACGGAGACATTCCCGTATCATTGACAATGATCACCAAGACCACGCAAGACACTTGAGAGGTAACGGGGCTCAGGTATCTTCAACTACAGCAAAATGTCATCCTCACTGTGAGTAACTTCATGCTGCTGCGAATGTTAACCACTAAAGTGGAAAAATTCCCATGAGAGTTCAGAGAATGCAAGCAGAATTCTGCAAATGCTAAGAGAAGGAATCCAAGAAGTAACCAAAGATGCAGATGGATACGCTGGCAAACAGCATTAGCAACAGCTAAGGTTGTTTTTGCCAACAAAGGAAAAAGTTAAGTATAGTAAATCAAATAAAATTAAACATGTAGCAGCAATAGATGCCCTACTTTTTTCTGCAAATGTCTTTTACCATTTTTTCTTCCCAGCAGGTACTGAGTATTCTCGTAAATCTCAGTTGAAAGCAGACTACCTTACGTATATTTCTGTCTAATGGCTTGAATAAGCATGAACATTTCAGATGGCAAATATTTTTGCAATTACAATAAAATAAAGAATTCCACATACATGGCATTCTGGTTGAAATATCCTGTAGATGATCAACAGCAGCACCAACACTAGACGGTAATTTTCTTGAAGAAACAATATAAATGGGACGACAGGCAACGGTACCGTACGAAAGCTTCGGCGTGCGTATTTGTTATAATTCTGTCAATTTGTTAAAAGCAAAGCAGCGAGTTGTAGTGGGGAACAAGAGGCAAGTTAAATTGCTTACATGTATGTATCAAAACAGTTTGCTGAGTGCAATGCTACCAGGAATCATGAAAAAAATCTCTAAAGCATGTTCACTGTTGTGTATTAGAATGGTAGTGCCTAACTTCCTGTAACATCCCAAAGACAAATTGCTGTATGACGTTGGGAAAAGGTCTGAGGTGGGTTTCAGTGGGTGTGGAATTACGTTTGATGGGCTCAGAATAGTTTGAATGTCAAGGAATTAAATTCTGGATCAAAACCAGTGTAATTTGGAAGAAAGAAAGTTTGGTAACTAAGAAAGGATGTTTTATATAGAAGATGGAGAAAATTTATTTTCATATTTTCCAGGATGTGGCTTATGTAATATTTTAAGATCCTAAATGAAGCTGCGGTGAGTTTTCAAGAAAGGAACCTAAGACCATAATATAAGTTTGACCTAGGTATAAAACACTGAAAAGAAAAAAAAAATCACATTTTAAAATTGTACTCAAGCAGGCATTGAGAAGCATTGCCCAGGAGTATCTCACACTCAAGCTACAAGATGGTGATAAAATTTCACGAACCAAGCTCTACAAAGATTACAGGACTAAAAAAATGGTCTCAACAGCCCATCATTAAAACCCAGTAACTGCAAGACACTGGAATTATTCTAAAACAAAACACACAGGGAAGAGCTTGTTGAAAGTGTTCTTGTTAGCCATTTGTGTACTAATAGCTCTCAATATTACAATTTCATTGTCCAGTGGATTTTTGATGGACTTTAACACAGGAAGCACAGATGCACACCTACAGAACTGCAGTTAGAGATGAATCTGCTTAGAAGTAGACACTCATGTAGAAAGACACACACTAAAACTAATCATGACTCAGAAGTGCACAATTCTGTTAAACATTTATTTATTCAAGATGAGCGAACAGTCTATGTGATCTGATTATTTTTTATCTGTATTTGAGCTGAAATGGCTCAAGTGGGAACCGCAATTTATTTGAATGTGCTAAATATAGCTTAAGATGAATTTTCCAGAGGGGCCTGCTGGTGCCATTTGGTGCCTTAGCAAATCATGTTTTTAACTCCTCCTTGCATTCTCTTAAAAAGGAAAATCTCAACTCTACTTTTGATCTTCTCTCATTCAAGTCTTGGCTATTGATTCTTGCTATAAATTCTTCTGGGACCCACCTGACACAGGAGAACGTTGAAAATTCTCTAAGTGTGGGGACATGATAACATGTCAAAGAAGCCACTCAATAATATGCCAAATCCTATCATAGCACATCATTGGCTCAAATTCTTTTATATTTACTGAGTTATCTTAACCTAAATCTGGTGTCAAGACTTCTCTACAGAACAGATTTTTAAAGTTAATAGTGGTGCATTTTTATTTAGTGGCAAATAAGCTTCTTAACTCATTAATGTGTTGTATGTGTAATGTATGTTGCAATTATGCTAGCCTGTTACAGTGGAAGGACAATTTAATCTTCTTTGTGTCCTTTGGTATCTGGGTTTTAGATTTTTTTTTTTATTTGGACCTGTTCATACCTTTTGCCTCTATAACAGGATTTGAAAGGTTGTAACATTCCATCCTGCCAGATAAGACAAGAATAATACAAAGCAGTTTTGAAAAGTAAGTCACTTATTCGCCCCTCTCCATTCCATCGAACATCTTGACAGACCTCTATCAAATTCAGCCTGAAGTTTTTTTCTTCTGAGCTCCAGATCCCCAGTGTATTAATCCTCTCCTTGTGCAGGAATTGTAGCAAGCCATCTTATTTCTTGGCTTTTCTAAATACAGTCTATACCAAAATACACAGAGTTAATGATAAGGAAGGATGCATGATGGATTTGCACAATGGTATAATGATGTTTCCTGGTTTATTTGCTATTACTTTGCTAACCTTAGCATTCTAGTCCTTTTCATCAAGTACTAGGGAGGCTGTAATGCCATTCCTTCTCAGTGTTTCCTACAAATCAGGTCTATCAATGTGCGCCCTTAAAGCGAGACAAATCTCTTCAATTAAGTTTGTAAACTTCCAGCACTTGCACAGAACACCATTTTTGTTCTCGTTCCAGGCGGTTCTTTCCTATTTTCAGTCTAAATCTAATAAATTTCTGTCTTTTTCTAGGATTCAGAGCTTTTGGATTTCAACTCCAGTTCCTGTCTCACATGAAGTCCTTTCTGACCAGTCACTTGTAGGGTATCTGTTACGCCTGTACAGGGCCATGAGAGAACTACAATCCTCCTTATTCACATCATTTTCTCAGCGGCAAACTTACCCTATTTGTTTAACCCTGACAGTGTGTCTGGGAAGATTTTAGAAAATGCTCTTACAACCTTTCTTTTCCTGTCCTTCCTATTTCAGCAGTATTCATACAGATTCCTTTCCAGTGTCTCCCTATAGTACCACCTCTAGTGCGGTACCTGCCAGGCAGGGATCAGACAGCAGCACTGACCGGCTCGCACCCGAACTGCTCAGGGCTAACCCCCGCTCATGGTGGACACACAGCGGATGACTTTGTTTTGCTCAGCGTGAGGGCACACCTGCTCGTGCAGCTGACTCCCAGGAGGATCTGTGGTTAGACCCGTCACTAACACTCAGCCACTTCGTTCTGAGCAGCTTTGCTCCCGACGTCTCTCAACAAGTTGTTCAAAAGCTCTATGGAAGTGCCCTTGGCACCTGCACAGCCCTTCCTCTGCCCAGCTTTGCACCACAAGCTTTGGAACCCACTAGGACTTACATTTTAAACTTACGTCAGTGCTTTGAGACTCCCCCTGATGTTAAGCGTTCCCTACAATGCTGAGCTGCGCTACAGAAGAACACTTTCATTTGCCATAATTTAAAAACTTTAAATTTTAAAGTATCTAACAGGTTAAAGCTGTACTATGAGATAAGGAAGATAAAGCAAAATACATCATGAACACTCGCTTGTTCTTTTATAACAAAGAGAACAAGATATCTCTGTCTTGGCCTACTCCGTCCTCAGGGTCATCTCAAGTGCTTTATCACCTGCTGCTGTAATCATAAGAGATGCACCAAGCTTGGGTGGGAGCTGGTGGGTACTTCGCGGGAGATGTGGGAAGTGCTACAAGATCAGCAGCTCATACACTTCAAGCGCTGCTGAACACCTTAACCACCCACTGGTATTTTCCCCATTTCAGCTGTTTGCTTTGGGGTCTGATGATGTAGGACGCTGGGCCACAGCAGAGGGTGTGCACCTGGCTTTATCCCGGGAGATCGTAACGGCGTATACACTGGCTCGTAACGTGTTAAATGCAGAGATGACTGAAACGAGGAGACTTGATCACAAAGCGAAGAAACGGCAGCAGACCTCATTTCACTCGGGGTTCAGACACACCCAGCGGCACAGGCACCACGCACACACGGGCAGGCAGGTGCTCCGTTTCCAGGCGCAGCTTCAGGCGCCAGAGGCAGCCCCGTGGGCAGCTGCCCCGGGAGACAAGCAGGGGAGTACTGGAACCTTCAGAGGCGGCTGGGGAGAGGAGGTTGGCTGAGGAACAGGCTGCAAAGCCCGCTGGCGGCAGAGGTAAACAGGCAGCAAAGGCAAGTTAACAAAAAATTCAGAATGCTAGGCTGAAAGGAGCGCCTGGGGCTCGGAGGCAAGTTAAGGCACTAGGGGAGGGGAACAAAATAAGAAGAAAAAAGTGAATTGGGGAATAAATGAAAGCAGCGTTGTGCTAGGAGGAGGCAGCTAGCCAGCTGCAGAGGCGAGCAAGCTCCTGCTTATCTTGCCATGTTGACTACAGAAACAGACTTCAAATGACGCAGTGTCTATAAACAGAGGGGAAGAATTAGTTCCCATTCGGGCAGTTGTGTCTATGACCCTAAAATCCTTACCCCACACACGCATCAGGAATTCAGCTCCTGAGGGCACTGACAGTGTTATCACATAGCTGATACAAGGAGGACTGGTATGCAAAAAGTCCACGCAATAAGCACTTCCTTATTATTACAGAAACTTGGTACTGCGATTATAAATGTTGACCAGAAGTTGAACATACCATTCCTCCCCAAAATGTAAAACATATGAATCAGAAGTCAACTGCAGGGTAAACAGACCAAACAATGTTTTTCGGTTACACATGACTTTGTTTCAAAAGTAAACAAAAAATCTCAGACTGTGCTGTTTCAATCGGATTGATCGAGCAGGACAGTTACTTTGATGCAGTATTCCACTGTGTTCATTTTTGTCAAGAGATGTATCAGAAAAGCCTTGTTCGCATGCTGATGTGCCTCTTCAAACAGCAGTGCTGCTTCCTCCATAACACTTTCTCTTTCTGGTCTTTTTCCTGCTGGTCTGAATAATTAGTTCTCTGGGGAGATCAAGTCTTTTCTTGCTTACTAGTATTGGAACGGGGAATATCTGAACTAATCCCATGGTACCCCTGATAATGCTCCTTTTGACGTACAGGAGATCCTTTATGGAGCATTATGTGACTCTTACTGTAGGCAAATACATGTCAGACGTGCTACGTGAAACGTTTACAAGCTCCAGCTAGATCCATTTATGCTCATCACTCAACGGAGCGGGACTTCCACAGTGGTAGCCATGTAGCAATCCCATTTGATAAGCTGCTATGTAAAGAGCAGAACGCCAATGTGGATGCGAGCTCCGTATTCCTGCCGGTGTGGCCATAACAGATGGTCTATAGTGGAACTTCAGTCACACAAAAAACATGAAGCGGCACAACTCTGAGTCACTGGTATAAAATCTCTGTTTTGGAGGACTCCTGACTGCTGTTCTGACTGTTTGGGTGCTAAAAAGGACGGTGCCTAACTGGTGAGGAGCTGGCCCTGAAAATTCCTTTCTAAGCTATTTTTAAAAATCCCTTTGTAGGACAGTAAGGCAGTATAACTTTTAAATAGGAAAGACTTGTGCCTTTGATAGCAGTGGAGAAGCACTGATCAAAAGAACTTCTTATTGCTTGTAGATCTTCAGGAAGGGCTGCAGGTACTAAATGCATGCATATTCTTATATATATGCCTACACACTTGTATGTGAGATGTTGGTCATGTGAACGTCATCTGATGTCAGTTAATTTTTATTCTTGCAAATTAATATTATATGTATTTATACAAACACATACAGATACACATCTATGTAAAACACCTTTAGTACTTGTTTCTTCTCCATCTCTGCTTGGGATTCATGTAATCATTTTTAAAGTAACAATTTTTACAAAATACAGGCTAAACAGAGATTAGGAGAAGGACAAGCAATCCCTCTGAAATATTAGCAGGTTTACATTCATATCTTATATTGTGGTCTTAAATCTCACAGATGGAGACTTTATAGACCAAAGTAGAAAAAAGAAAGCAACGTGGAAATAAAAGGGAAGCCAACTCTGTAAGCTTTGCTGGACAAATGATAACGAAAAGTTAAGATTTCTGTCTACTCACTGATAAAGCCTGTATTTGTCTTGAATTGCTACCATACAAATCACTGGATATAAAACAGATCATAAAAATGCTTTACACAATCAAAGTGGACAAAACATACCACACGATGCATTCTTCATATAAGAAATAAACTAGCTGAATGCATTATTTACCAGCTGGTTCAGCTATGCTGAAGAACTAATTTTATAGCTATTATACAAAGACAGAACGAAATGAAAAAACTCTGTATGCACAGGACAGTGGACTTGGACAGCAGCCTTGATTTTTATCCCTTCTATGGCAGTTAATTTAATAAATACCCACATCACATGCTTCAGTTTTAGATTTTTAGTGTTTTACAAAGATGGATTTCATTTCATGCTGGGAAGACCAAAGTACAATCATGTAAAATAACATGCTCAGCTTCACCTAAAAAGCCAGTCCAGCCATCAGACTGTGCTAGAACTTCCCCTTGGCAGAGTATGTTATCAATAACTTTATGAGCTGCTCGTTGCACTGTTCAGTCCAGATCAAAAGCAGCACACAGGACAGTGGATAAATCTGAGAATTAAAGTACGTCACTGACAAACACAGCTAACAGAAACAAGTACATGTAACAAAAGCTAAACATGCATCTGCAGGTTCTGTCCCCCACTGATGGGGGCACCAGGAAGTTACACTGTTTTTTTGCCAAATTTTCCCTTATATTGGTATAACGCCCCCTGACCTACACTCTTTTTGCATTTAGATTATTTTAGCTGGTTTAGTTTACATGAATTTAAAGTTTTAAATATTTACAAATATGTACAAATTTACCTTCTAAATTTAGAGTCACACAACGATTCTGTAAGCATGGTACAGTTTAATCTTAGTTAAGTTTTGTTTTTTAAATACAATTCTTCTGAGAAACACAATCGATTTACAAAGGATGACAAATTCTACAGTTTTTTGACTTAAAATCATGTGGAATTTTATTTTAAAAGATGTTTTGACTGCTTGATTGTCCACCTGCCCAGCAATAAAAATGAAGGGTTAGCATTAGGGCCATTGCAGTAAATCATTTCTCAAGTAGCATTACTGTCCACTTGAGGGAGAAATAACTGGCTTGGTAAGTCAGCAGAAATGGATGTGAGGGTAAAACAGGTCAGCAAAATTGTGAATAGATTATACTGACTCAAAAATATTTGTATTGGCATGTGTAAACAGGGATGCAGTCTGTGACAGGCATGACAGCAGGTGCTGGTGTTGTTGAGGTCTTAATTGTAGTACTGTGTCCAGTCTTGGGTGCTGCGATTGAAAAAAAGATGTGAATGATTTTGAGACAGCATGGGGAACAGAAACGAGCATCTTGAGAGGTTTAAAACTGTGACACATGAGGAAGGATTGAAATGAAGTGGAATTATTTAGTCTATAGTTAAAAAAATTTAGGGGAGACATATTTCTTAAGATATGCAAGAGACATCATGAGAGACAAGAGGCAAACCTGTTTATGTCCATTACAATTATAGTTCTGTACCAGCAAGTTTTTATTTTAACCGGTGTTCCACATTGCTCAATGTGAGCTGGACCAGGGAACTTACCTGGCTGAAAATTAGCAATTTTGAAAGTAGTTTCACAACAGCTCAAATCACTCTAAATCGAGTCCCACCTCCTCTGTTATGCCAACATTGGTCCTCGCATAACCTGGAGGGTGCGCCGAGTCAGGAAGCAGAGCGGGACAAACACCAGCTATCCTCTGTGGGATGCGCAATGTTCCGAGGGTTCAGGCACTTGCTACCCGCACAGACTGGGGCGACGTGACGGACCCAGCAAAGCAACCGGCTCTCAAACTGCCCCTGAGCTCACTTCCTAAAAAACCTGCTGTACCTCAGAGGGTTTTGGTCATCTCAATGCAGGAGGACCGTCACTCAGATGAGTCAATTTCTCTTTTTTCTGCCAGAAATACAGGGGAAACACTGAATAGTGTTTTCAAACATAATAGTCACATTACCACCATTACTTGTGTTTTTTGGGAAAAAAAAAACCCAACCTAAAACAAACCACCAAACCATCAGGTATATAAATTCATACAAAATTTATGATATTTAATAATACAATCTACAAGCACTCGTTGTGCTGCCCGCTATACATAGAAATACACTTAAAAAAAAAGAAAGGCGCAGAATGATTCAGAAAACAGCGACAGACCGGCTGAAGAAACCCGAGGGTCAGGGGTGCAGGGCTGCAGCAGCCCCGCCGCCGGGAACTCAGCCGCTGCCTCCCGGCTCTCACCCCGCAGCAAACCCGGGGCACGGCGGGTGCGGGCCTGCAGCGGCTCAGTCCCTCCGGCACAGCCAGGCCGGCCCCAGGGCCCCTCCCCGGGAAGGGGGGCTCCGGGCCCCCGTCGGAGCGCCCGGTGCGACGGGACGGGGACTTTACCTCAGCGTCAGCAGGGTTTTACCTCAGCACTGCCGGGTTTTTGTTTTACCTCAGCCGACGGGCCTCGCTCCGGCGGCGGCCGCCGCTCACCC
>Ga0065711_1030686_pt1 | contig 31757 bp, 14 predicted proteins | sample Hoacrofraction12_FD_59098 | JGI IMG/M metagenome (GOLD analysis project Ga0065711, IMG submission 59098) | Hoatzin crop microbial communities from Cojedes, Venezuela - Epithelial fraction 12 v2 (version 2) | ecosystem: Host-associated > Birds > Digestive system > Esophagus > Crop | place... | reverse complement strand
TTTTAACCGTGCAAACAAATAAAACTAGGATTTAGAATAGTGTGATCACATTGAGTCTCACCTGGTCATTTATGCTGCCATAAAAAGGCAATAAATAACACTCACTGTGCTTGCAGTATGTCTACCTTCCTAATAAAAAGTTGGCCTCTGTTCTTTAGATTTATATTTTTTGCTTACAAATGAGGAACCGCTAATCTACAAATGTATTGTTCTTTCTCCAGCAGAACTTTTTTTTCCCCATACTGTAACGACTGACAAATGAACAGCCAAAATCTGTCAAAATAAAATTTCTTCGGAATCAAGCCACAAAAGATAAAATGAAGTTGTCACTGAAAATTAATTAATACAAAGCAGCAATTTGTAAGAGGAATAAATACTTTTTTTAGACCTAAAGATACCAGTGCAATAGCATAAAGGCTATTTTTAGCCCTGCTAAACATGGTATGCTTTTTAACAAGCATACCTCACTATGTTTAATAATAGCAAATTAGATCTCCCGGGCAAGATATGGAGAAAAATTTTTTACTGTATGCACTTCCAGATCTGAAAAACTCACCTTAACAGATTTTTAAGTTATTAAGTTTTTCCTGGATTCTTAAAGAAATTACTTTAAAATATTTGTCCATTATATGCATTCATTTTTTGTTATAGCAAGCGAGGTTTCTATGTAACCAAAAATTATTACAGCATAGGCAATTTCAATGTCTGAGTTTTCATGAAAGCCAGTTTTCTTGAATGTAAGCGTGAAATCAGCAAATGCAATAAATTTTTTCTCATGTAAATGAAAATATGCATTTTGAAATTAATTCAGAGTTCAATTAAAAATCTTTCATCTGTCTTTTGTAATAAATAACTCCTTATGACCAAGTAGATGGCATGAATTAAACCTTCTGAGCTTCTTTTAAAAATCTATATCCAATTCTTGAAAATCTATATCCAATTCTAAATACATTAGACTACTGAAGCCTTGTTCTGGCTTAACCAGAAAGAGGAAAAAGCTTCATCTGCCGAGCTTTTAACTTTCTCTCTTTGAGAATTAGATGAAGCTGGATATGCTTTCAAGGTTCTTAATACATCCCTTTGCAGCAGCTAATAAAAAACAAAACTGTACACAGTGAAATTCACCCCTCTGCAAGGACTATATATTTACATCCCACACTTTCAAAATAGAGTGAAGAAACATCTCTATGCATCTGTATAGACACACATTAATTCTTCTACCTGTATCCCAAGCTGACAGGACAGATATCAGGTAAGGCATGTCACACCAATCCATTGTGACTTCAGGAAATAAATCCAAGCCCTTGTCATTTTGTTACACACCCCTGTGTTGGTTACACTACTGGCAGACCTTTGGTGGGGAAGTACGGACATGAGGAGGCACACACTACCCTTTTACTGCATATGGCCTCTTCGGTTTTTCAGCAAGGCTGAAGAGATGAGAAGAAGCCACAACTTTACCTACAGAAACACAGAAACAAGAAAAGGGCTAATTCAGGGAAGAAAGGCACAGACAGCAATGTCAGCTGTGAAGGTTGTACACTGGATGGATTACTATCCTGCCTAAGCTCACACACCCAGTCTCTCAGCACTGTGCATCAGCCAGGAACAGCACTGCACAAACGTCATTCTACAGCTTCCAGGCCAGAGCTGACACTCCTATTTGTACCTCTTGAGCATCAAAGGGTGATTTTTCTACCATAATATCATCTGAATTCACTTGGAAGATGTCACATACTATTCAAGGAAGTGCTGAATTGTGTTGCTCCCAGAAAGAGCACTTACTTAAAAAGGCTTCATGCAGTCTAAATATATGGCTGCTTAAGTGTGTGTCCAAGTGCTGCAACATAAATGGATTTATACTGGCAGTAGTTACAAACATTAATTCAAATAAAACATCCTTGTTTATTTACTATAGACCAATAAGCAGAAGTGAACACATGAGTTAATTGAATAATTTTCACGTTAGGAAATGTTCACATTTTCACAAGGACACATGTCAGAAAATTTATTAGTATAAAGAAAGATATGTACATGCTGGAGGCATTCTTTTCTAAGAAATTTTGAACATATTGTACATCTTTGAACAAAAAATAGACATAAATGTTCTGTGAAGGACAGTGAAATACTAGGAAACGACATATTGAATATAGCTATTGCCCAAGACAAGTAGAAGCAATGGAATATGGCCCCCAAAATACTTGCGTTAAGTTGTTCAACAAGCCTAAATATGTGCTAATTCTGGGATTTTCCTAAGAAGCCTATTTTCTTAAGAGAAATATTTATACTATTGATCCAGTTTAGTGAAATAGGAAGTGTACACAATTGTAAGATGCCCAGTGTGCCTTCTAAAAACTTAAATCAAACTTTATAGCTGTCCATTTACAAGGAAACACGAAACATTCTGTCCTTTTTACTGATGGGAAAACTATGACACAGAGAAATGAACTGAGCTACATTTCATATGATATGTAAGAAATTCCCTCTGGTCAAAGAACATCTTCCATAGTTTGCTGTACAGTGTCTTCTATTGCAATAAAACCTCAAATTGAAATTATGATGATAGAGAAAAGGGGAAATACTTCTATGATTCAAACTTTTTTTTTTTAATAATATATGTATAATGGAGCAGAAATGTGAGCAGACAATAAGAAAAGTAAGGGAAAGTCCAACACAATCTAACCTTTCCACCTTCCAGTTATCATCAAAAACATTAGTTTTTAGTTGATTAGTTCAGATTTCTTCTGCTAATGCTGGGCAATGATCTTGGGTTCCAAAATCAGACACCTTCAAAAAATACAGCTTTACTCAGGACTGTAAAAACTTCCTATGACTCATTCCAACCACAAACTAAAAATCTTCATGAATGTCTTGAGCTAGCCATTCACAGATTGGGATATTCTAAATCATTAGTTATTTAAAAAATCATGGTCTTTGTGAAGGTTGCCTGAATGTTTGGTTCATTTACAGAAAGGCACAAGCACACTTGAGGCAAGAACCAAAATTTGCCCTCAGATCCCTAATCTCAAAATTGCGATGCAGCAGTGGGAGCAGTGATCACATGTGAACCCAAGGTGAGCTTCAGCTTTCTGGGCTGATGGACAAAATACAGTTTTTCATCTACAGATGACAAACCAGCATATTTTTTCAATTGAGAATAATGCTGCATGCTCGACTCTCCTTGCTCTCTGCTCTATCTGCTGGTAGAACTTTACTGAAGTCAGGGGAGCCACTCCGTTCATTGTGCTACTACATGCTTAGAATCAGTGTCTGAATACTGCCTCTAAGTTAGAACATTATTTGGAAAAATAAATAAGAACTGCAAACTTGGGGTGAGATGCCATCATTCCTGCTTGCCAACTCTCTTGTCAGCCAGCTGCATAACTGCCTGTGGCAATCAGCATCTCTAAAGGAACCGATAACACTTCTGCTCTTGAAGGGAACACAACAGCCCTGGCATTGTTTTGTCACTTGTGTATAAAAATAGACTCGGCATGCTTCCCTCCACCCCTTTCCATTTTGATGCTTTATCGCATTCCCATTTACACCATCCCCTTTACAATCTTTCATTCACTAAAATCCATGCCTCTTCTGTTTGTCCTCCAACATGTATATAGCTGCTTTTATGATCTTAAGCCTCGTATCTTCTCTTACTGTCCCAAAGGATTAGTTATGAGGTGCTCTTGTGCTAGGGTTTTTACTTTCCTTTCCACATCTAGTGCTTGTCAAGATTCTATTAATTGCACTGATAATTTTTGAATTTATTTTTCCATTCTTTTGAAGTCACGTATGGTGAATTAACAAATCTTTTTCCAAAGGTTCTTACAACAAAAGTCTCAGGTGACCAGAAAGAAGGAGTACTGACAAATTAATAGCCCACTATCTCCTAATTCAACAGCGGGTACTGCAGCCGTGTTTATTTGTGGAATAACATACAATACTGGAAACAAGCAGGGGCCAAAGCAAGCATTCAGCACCACAGCACCTGGATTTGTATAAAAAATAGAGCTTTTCCAAAATACTGACATTAGCACCATTTTTGAAAGTTGCTTTACAATCGAGCCATTTCTTTTCATACCCAGAAGAAAACCCTTGCCTTACAAAGGATAAGCTAGTGACAGTAAATATGGAGATACTGCAGAAAAATGTGTATCATTCAATGCAGGAACCCAGCCTGCATACAGTTTTGCAGGTAAACAAGGTGATACTGTATGGTATGCATACAGTAACCAAATCCTGAGTGAGGATGAAATGCCATACACTAGAGCTAGTAACTCACCACTATGAATTCAGCCCTCTCCTGGCTAAGAAACAATCTACAGTCCAGTCCTAATTACTGTATGCTTAATACTCACAGCATTTTATTAGGGAGTTTGGATATTATGCGAATTCTTGCCACACCTTCTATCATATCCCTATGCAATTTGTTCCTTGAATAATGTGTTATTGTTTCTTTGTCATTGACTGCTTAGTTAAAATTTCTGTTTTGTCTGAAGAAAAAAGCAAAACAACAAAAAAAGAAAAGAACTTTGGGCATAAATTTCTGAGGAATGAGTTGCCATTTCCACAAGTTCTGAAATTGAGGGCTTCAAAGACAATTTATCAGAAGATGGACAAACTGAATGAAATAGCCTAGTATTTGCAACTTGTCAACACCATTTAAAGCTGAGTGACATCCTATGAATTCTGGGGTTTTTTGGTTGTTGTATTTTAATAACAGACATTAGGAGCACAGTCCTATAAGAAGTTATTTTCTCAACTCTAACCCTCATGTTTCACAGCCAGTGGTTGAACTGGTCAATACTTTTTGGATTTGATGGCAAATCCAGCTTTTACTGTTGTGGCTGTGGACATTTTCTGAGGAAGAATTCACTGAGTATTCATAAGAGGGCAAGTTAGGAAAAATAGAGTAGAGCAGGACTGAAGGAAGAGAGAGATCCATTGATTTTGAGATTTCTGCTAGCTAGTTAAATTACTCCAGTCATACAGGACTGGTTCACTCAGCAGGAGAAAACCTCCACAGAAGGGCTCTGCAGTCTCTTCCACACTACTGTATCTGCAAACTGCAACACTGGTGTGAAGCACTGGGTCATTTCTGAACTGATTTTTAGCTCCAGCAGCTGTCACTGTGTCAATCTGTTATGTGGGAATAAGTTCTGTGTCCTTTATACTGGAGATGCAGAGCCTTCTTGAAAAAGGGTTCTCTGTAAAACACGTGAAGACACAGAGAGGAAATTGTATACTTAATAAAAGTTATGGATGTGACATTTTTGCTTACCAAAGAAAAATGCACAGAAAAAAACCTGGCTGCTTAATGAATTGTTCAAATGCTCATTAGCATCAAGCAGATTTATTTGAACAGATAATTATCCCCATATTGTGCTTTCATCACTGGAATTGTTTATGTTAAACTGTCAAGCAGACGTTTTCAAATTTTATTCCTCGATGTGTTGAACTTCCTTTTACGGTTAGAAAAACAAAAAAAAGGATTTATTTTTTTTCCCCTCAGCTTCACTTTAACCCTATTTAAAGTGTTTCATGAGACTTTTAAGTTTACAGGAACACTGAGTCATTTTCATTTCAGACATTATGAAGAACTGAACATATAGGTTCTTCCATGAGAAACACAATGCTATCCAAGCTTCTCTGTTCTGCTTTAATTCACTCATTAGATCAGCTGGAAGGCACATGTATGTGTGCACACAAGAGAGAAGGTTCAACCTTACAAGTGGCAACTTCTCTACTTCCAGAAGCTGATTTTGAAGATGACAGTTCCTCAACATTCACTTTGGCTGTTGCCATCAGCATGTTTAGCAAATCAGTCTATTTGCAGTTACAAGTGATTACAGCCCTATGTACGATAGATAGCAAATTGCTATGCCTAATCAAAACAAGTCAGCCCATGCCTTTAGGCTATTCTTAATGCAGTTATCTGTTGTTAAAGAAAGCAGTTTGACAATATATGTGTCCTTTTAATTTTCTCTGGCTGTCAGTCTCCTTTATATTCTACATTCTGTTCATCTACAGCATAAGTCAATTTTGCTAGCCAGTCTAAATATGCATTTTCTTCAATAGTGAATGACTGAATGATGACAATGTTCAACTTTTGATGTTTAACTACATAAGTTCTTAAAAAATGGAATAAAATGTTTCTTTTTAGATCGCATTCCCACCCTTTTACCTCTCACAGCAAACAGTAGGAATTCTTAAATGGCATCTCCCAGGAACATTTGCAAGTATTGATGTAGAGAACCACTACAAAAAAAAGCCAAAAAAACCCCAAAACAAAAACAAAAAAACAACAAAACCTTTTAATATTGCCTTGCAAGGTAAATAATCCCAAATAAAGCCAAAATTTTCTAATTTACCACTTCTCTGACTTCAGCTATGTGCACTCCTACAGAATTTGTTAACATGGAGAGCAATGGCAAAGCTGTAATTTTGGTCTATGACTTGTAGTCAATAAGGAGTAGAGAACTATGTCTACACACAGTGCTTTCATGCAAGTCAGCCAGAGAATTTAACAGCCAACAGGAAAAAAGCTGGTGACCAAACTTTGCCCATCAAGCAAGGAAGAAGAAGGACGGGTTCCTGTGTGCTCCCTGTCTTTCATATTCATAAAACCCCTATTAAGCATTTTCCAGTACAAATATTTAATCCTGGGTTTAAACTCCTTCCAGTTTTGGACAGCTCTCCTGGTGAATCTTAGCATCTAGGTAGCTGTCCAGCCTTCAAGCTTTTACACCTACTCTGTTGCTTGCTGTGAAAATAGATGCCTTACCTAAATGATAAAGGCTATTTATTTTAGAGCAGAAACCAAATCCTGGTGAGGAATATGCAAAGCTACGCTAGCATTTTGCAAAGGAACATGTGGAGATTGGCATTCTATCATTTCAAGCCCTGAGTAAGAAATCTTTACAGCTTGGAGAGATGACAGAGGCTGCTGCCCCCAGTACAATTAGTATTGGCATCAGGCAGGGATGTAGCCACACACAAAGGCTGGCCTGTTGCATGAAGATGTAACTTCAGCTCTGCTCAAAGGTCAATCACAGGAAGTTGCTGTCTTAAAGGGAAATAAATCAGGTGGTTTAACTCTATGGAGGACAATAACTTGCTTTATTAACTGTTGTTTTTGAGACTGCACAGGCAACGCTCGAAAAATGAAGTGAGGACGCTGTCTGTGTTTTGCATTAAAATTCAATTTAGCAATACCACACACACACAAAGCTTTATTGCTAATGGATGTACCAAGCCGACCTGACTGCTCTATATCAACAACAAAACAAAGAACTACACATCAACAGTAGGCTATCATTAGCAGTAATGTTATTCCAAAGCGTGGCATATCTGTCAGGCAAATGTAACTGCATCTGACATCTACCATAGTTCTATTTGCCTGGCTGCGATGATACGTTTGAAATTGAGGAACATCTGTTTCAGGCATGTGATGAATCATCTTCAACTATATTTCCTATTTCCTGCTATCCTGTGAGATCAGACAGTGGAAAGAAGTTACATAACACTATGATTTTGTTGTTTTTCAGTACTTCTGAAATTTTGGATTGTTTTCTGACCTTTGGCTCATTTCACGGTTTAAAAAAAAAATGTTCCCAGAGAGAGGGTATTTCCATTGCTAGAATAGGAAGAAGTTGAAATAAAAACTTACGCTATGGAGATTCTTCCTTTCCCATTGATAATAAGTTGGCTGAAACGGCTCACCTATCAGAAGATAACAGGTCTAGACAGGTATCATGTGATACTTTTGGCAGTGTCCTCTTCAGCTGGTAAATTATCTCACTGAGCGTACTAGAATTGCAGCTGGTTGCAGGGTGTGGGAGAGTAAGCAAGACACAAGGTAAAGTATGAGCTTAATGAATCCACTGAAAAAATGGAAAAATCAACACTACGCCACAAGCAGAAGAGAATACTGTGAGAATTTTGGTCATAGAGGAGTCTGGCATTCAAAAGACCCTCTGATTGAAATGTAAAATTTCACAGATCAAAAGAGGAATTAATATTCAGGAAATGGGACCTGACAGCATATCAGCACAGCACTTGTAGAAAATTTAATGTATTACTATTGTGCATGTCTTCTGCATTTAAAGCAAAAAATTGAAAGCTATTGAGAAGAATAAGGTTGTTTTAAATGTGCCGTACAGTGAGTAGTAGTATGAACTCCTTCATGCATGAGAAAGCACAATTTGCCAGTGCTCTGAAGAGGATCACTATGTATTTAGCTTGTACACTTGCTGATATAAAAATATTTATTTCTCAGTGGATAGTATTTATTGTATTCCAGTGATGTGCAGTGTGACAGAAGCACACTAGATGTGCAGCCACTAGTTGCTCAAATGCTTTGCATGTTGACTTTAAAATGACAGCTTATACAAGGTCTTCACAGTCCTAAAACCATGAAAGCATTTCGACTACTTGCTGAACTAGTAGAAGGCAACCAGTTTCACAGTTTTGGGAATTTAATTCGGTTTCTAGACATATTACATTCTCCTGAATCATAGCAGGTGGTATATTTTTGGCTAAGCAGACAGGTCTCTTTCAGTAAGCTTCAGATCCAAACATGGATCTCAGCCTTCCCTTGAATTCATCAGAATCTGAAGCCAGGAATTTCATTTGGGCTCCTTGGCCACTGCTTGAGTTAAGAAGTGTTCTGTCGCTGATTCGTACAAAGCAGACTATTTTCGGTAGTACGTTCAGCTTCCAAAAATGAATTCATTGCAGCTGACCAGAAGCATTTCTCCAAAAGCAAACTGCCATATCAGCAGGTCATCAAAAGCAGCCAGACCATTTACAACAGCACCATCTGGTGTTTCTCTGTGATTTTATAGTTATGGTAAGCGCAGCAGTTTAAAGAAGTGAGCACACAGAAATTAACACAATATGAAATGATCGTTGTCCTGTCATTTCCGCTACTCTGTCCCAACTCTTCACAATCAACAACTGATGCCATTCGCTTCTATCCCTGTGATCTCACAGTTGTCCACATCTGATGAATTCAGGGTTTGCTTTATTTTCAAAAGGAGACTGATTTATAAAGCTTTTTGCCTGCATTTGAATTTGGACTGCAGGAGAAAAAAACCAGGAAACTGCCTGTGAAATCAATCCCAGTATGTTAAGCTGGTTTTTGATCAGCGTATACCAGGTACATCTGGAAAAGTTGCCTGTCACCCACTCTCATGCTTGGCTCTTTCTCGGAGGTACACCTGCAGTCCTCGCACTCTCAGAATATAAACAAGTATTTTCCTCAAAGGATGCGCATCTGAAATGCAGCAGATCTTAGTGAACTGGACATTAGACAATGCTAAGAAAATAACTCCTCAGTTCCCAGGCAGACCAAGGATCTTGGAAAAGTGAGTTCAGTACTATACTCCTCTCTCCTTGCTATAGTACTGTGCTTTGTTAAGTGTGTGTAGTATACCATCTAATGGGGACCAGCCTTTATGAGTATGGACAGCAACTTTACTTCATTGTAAATGAGTGTCTCCAGTGACTGAACTCTTAGGGAACGCTATTCCTGAAATTAATCTTGAATGCTCTAATTAGAACAGTAGCAGTTACAGAATTCTCTAATGGCTACTTTGAAGGAACCGTTACTGTCTTTATTATGATAACCCTCCAGATGAGATACTACAGTTGACAAAGGATTATTAAACAAGTTATTATTCAGTCACTGACTCACTCAGCCAATAGCTTATACATGTAGTGATGAAGGCTAATATGCCAGCAGTTAAAACTGTTGTAATACAGTCGCCAATTTTTTAATACTTTTTGGACAGTACAATATTGCAATAGATTGTTTTTTTTTTTTTTAGTAAATCAATTGTAATTTCAGTATAATTAGATCTTCCTAAGATTTTATAAGGTGTGATTATCATACAGACTTGTAAACTTTTTATTTCATTTTATCTCAGAAATTAGCATAGAAAGTCACAATTGAAGACAATAAGCATTACTTACCAGACCAAAGAATTGAGTTAATCTGTGTCTCTTTATAGCTATACTTGTCAGTCAACAAGAAATGTGACTTTAGCATAAGCAATGTCAAGTCTATGCTAAAGTCTAAAAAAAAAAATCAGAGGAAAAAAATAAATCCTGGCTTCCCAGACAGAAGATATTTTGGTGCTCAGGAATATGGGAAGGAACAAATGAAACTGTGGAAGGAAAGGCAGCAGAAAGAAACATTCAAAAAATTCCTCTGGCAAGCAAGGGGGAAGACACTAAATAGTGCATAGCTTCTCTTTCTAGTAGGAGTTACAGGGAAATGGTACTGCTCTGGAGGTATGTATATTTTGATCTAACTTGCTTGACACTTGATAAATTTAAACATTGAGGACAAGGGATTCTTGTACATGGTTTTCTTCCACTTTGCTGTACTGTCTTCTGAGGGTCACCCTGTCACAAGTCTCAGTAGATCTGTTGTGTTCTATTAGGCTAAGACTATATTGGGCTATTATTTTGCAGCAGCCAGTGAGAGATCCATACCTTAGTTATGCATCAGTTAGTCAGAAAGCTCAGATGGTCTGGATTTTCTAAACATTCTTGTAAAACACGAAACACAAGTGAAGACCAGAGTCCTCTATACACCCTGGGCTAAGTAGCCGTACATCAAAATCTTCCCTCCCATAAAAGACAGCGAGACATTTGTCCTCCTCACAGCATCTCTTGAAGTCTAACTGACAAGTCCTGGTTACCTTGCTCTGGATTTGCATGGTTTCCCTACAGGAACATCCCTGAGGCTAAAGAGGGCCAGACTAGTACAGTCATTGCGAGGTCTTCAAGCTGTTGCGGGTACTGTGCTGCAATAAGAAGTCTTCCGGATGAGACAGAACAAAACCCCTATCATTTATGGTCAACACATTTTTCATAGCATTTTGTTAAGGAACATGTGGAAATCTTATTTCTTCGTCCAATTTCTCTACCTTCTCTGTCTAACTCCCATTGCAGGTTCACAAAATAAAGACATTCTTTTCTCCCTGTTCTTCTTTAGCACTGCTTGTCCCACTGAAAGCAGTGTTATTTGGGCTAAAATAATTTCTATTTCTACAACCCTCAGGTTGTATCTACTTGTAAAATATCTTGACAAGAAAGGCATTGCAGGAATGTAAGGATATTATCATAAGACTACCTATAACCAGTTTGCTCAATTCTTTTCTCTAGGGACAGCCATTTGAATAAGTGAGTAGTCATTGAAATTTTGAATTAGTTTTGTGTATTATAACTTCACTGTATAGTTCATTTTCCTCTGCTATGGATAACACAAAGATACTTTCTAAAAAGACAGTGCACCAAGTTTTCTAATCAGATTCTTATACCCTGGTGACACTGCAGACCATTTTCTAATAGAACTGAGGCATGGGCTATGGAGCTGAAACAGAATAGGCTATTAAAAATGTTATCTCTATGGAAGCTTATATTAACGATACTAAAAAAATTCCACGATCGAGAATAACCCACTTAAAAAAAAGATGCATTAAGTCAGAGTCACTGCCATTCATGAAAGCTTCCAGTGAGAAAGAGTGATCTATAGAAGGAAGGTCTCATATCCAGGAAAACAGATGCTTCTATAATGGCATAATTCAGTAGATTCCACAACTCAAAAAAATCATGTAGTAATGACTAAATCACTGATGTTTGTTTTATCTGATCTCAGATTAGCTGTATAATTATAATAGTCATACCTGGGATTCTCTGAATAGGTTACTTAAGAGCAAAGCCTAAAAGGATACAAGCAATAGCATTAGAAGTCTAAAAAGTCATTTTCTGCATTTTGATGTCCTTCAATGCTCACTTGTTCCACTTCAGCCATGTGTTGTCTTGGCAAGTCTCCATCCAAGTGCTAGTTTGTATCAACAGACTGTACTGGATTCTCAAAAAGAGAAAGTGGAGAGAGCAGCTGCATATTTCATCTGGCATTGTCATGGCATTATTGCATTTCGGCACCATAAGATTGTAGTTTAGCATGCGCTGCTGTCAGTGCTAAACTGGAAAGAACTTTGTTAATCCCCTGCAAGGTATGATGCTAGCACAAAATGAGGGATTTGTACCACACAGAGATCTTCAAAGTGCCTCAGCTTTTCTCTGTAGTCTGATAAAATAAAGAATTCTCCAGAGACATTTCTTTCTCATCACATAACACTATTTGCCTCATTCTCGTTGAAGGTACTTGTGAAATTAGCTTAACAATGCTTTGCTGAAATGGCCCATTGAATACCCATGTCCTTGCTCTATTCACTGATCCTTCCTGGTCATCATCTAGAGTTTGGGGAGAAGCTCACAATAATATTTTATCTTCACCTATATCTTAGTTACTTTTAAAGATGTGGTGAATATGAGATATAAATCCCCATGAAAAAAATGTTAAATATCTTGAACAAATTCAGTGCGTGTGCCTAACAATACTTACCTGTACATCAACGTTGGGCTATCACCAGCCCTTACTATAGAACTGTTGCTCATTCGTAGCAGATCTGCTTAGACATTCAAAGCACATTTTGGTCCATTACTGTTAGAAAGCCTCACGGTTACTGAATGTTGTCCCTTCTCAAGGTTATGTCCTTACAGTGGTGTCAGGCCCAGGGTACGTACTTACTTTCCTAAGCAGAAATTTGGCAGTATGTCCTGTTGTAGCTGGGTAACAGTTCCTGGGTAACCATCAGGATTGCTTCAATATGTTCAAATGGGGTTTAGTTACTGAAGAAGTTTTGCTAGAGGGCTAGAGAGATCCAAACCACAGTTATTTAATAGCAAAATACTATTTGTTCATTAATTCAGAGAAATAAAGATTGCAGGTTAGGTTTTCACGAAGGAAAAAAAAAAAAGTTTTCTTTTATAGGCATGTTCCCAGTCTAAACTTCCACACTCTGCAATTTACATAAACACAGATTAGTCTCCCTCTCAGGAGGAACAGCCTACATTGCTTGCAGCATATTCTTTCTGTCTGTGAGTCTTCCCAGCCTGTCAGCTCTATAATTGACACATTCTGGGAAACCTCTCTTGGCTCACCCAAAACTCCCTCCCTTTTCTAGTTCTTTGAGGTTATAGGCTTCTTTGATCCCCCACTTAGTCTTGGGAAGAGTACCCATTCTAACATGGATGGAACCAGCTCATTAGCTTTTCTCCAAGTGATGACTCAGCCATTATTATCTTAACTACTTTGAAGCCACGTATCTGAAGCTATTCCTATCTGTGTCATTGTTTTACATTTCCTCTTTGGTCCTTTAACAACCCCATTGTAGCTTTGGTTTAACTCTATGCACGCAGGAAGCAGTTTCGAATTGAATAGGGAAACATTTATAACAGGAATGAACGAGCTCAACACACAAAATGTATCCCCGATGAGAAAAACATATATTCGTTTTTTCTAACACCTGTTTCATCTTCCCTCTGAAATGATGAAATCAGATAGGTAAGTGGGAGTGTTTAATGACTTCCATTAAATTGGACTAGGTCTGAGATTAGACAGATGCATGCATATGAGCTAGAAGACCAGAGTAAGACCCTTTTGGTTTTTTTTTCTCTGCATACATATATGTATGGTCAAATTCTGTGGTTCCTCCTAAAAAGTTGTAAGGTTTTCATAAAGCCATAATCATATACAAATTATCAATTAATAAATTTCCTCAAACAATCCAAACATTTCTGTTGAATCAGGATCAGGAGTTCTAGTGGGTCTTTTTCTTGGATTCAGTTATGAAGATTGTATCCTTTCTCAGGCAAACTGCTCACGCCGAAAACCCCAAGCAGAGCAGCGGAACAGCCACACAGAACACCTATTTGACATAGAAAGAACAAGTATAATGTCTGAGTTTTAAAAGATCTGAGTATGACCTGCCTTCCCTCCACTAAACTTAAAATCTACTACAAAACTCCCAGCAAGTCCATGGAAGAAAATGTAAGACAATGTTAAGGTATTCTGAAAACACCATCCAAAATCTCTAAGCAACTACAGCAATTAGCAATGTTATTTTTAGGTGCGAAGAAGGCATTAGTATATCTATAACAAGATCTGACATTTTGTCACTGTTGTTCTTGTAGATAATTTAATTACAAGAAACATGAATTATTTTCACAGATTCAGTCTAATTAAAATTATATATGAGCCAAACAGTTTGTAAACATTTTGAAAGTACAAAAGTCACGGGTAGGCAACACTCCATATCTAAAGAAGTTTGAGATAGGACACAGTGAAATTTTTGTAGTGAGGTGTTCTTTGTGGCAGAAGTTTACATGAACAATGCCTTATGATGAAGACTAATTTAGACAGCTGGTAGTGTAGCTTATATGCTAGGCTCCAAAATGTGACAAGCTGGTGTTGGGTACAGTACTTTATCAACAGATCATTCAAGAAAGTGCAGCATGTAGAAAGCTCATAGAAGTGACTGAAAAGATATTTTATTGATATTTGGTGAGATAAGAAAGCAAAAGTGCAATAAAATAGGTAGGTAAGTAAAACAGGCACTGGTGATAATATTCTTTCTGGACACTGGTCTTGGGCAAGATATTTCAACTATCAGAATGACACTTAGCTTTGTTTTTAAACAATTTAGGCATGTAGGGATGGAAAAGGAAAAATACACCACCTCTAATCTCACCTGATCCAATCTCAAGTTGCATGCAAAACCACCAGAGAAACTTTCCTATGTTTGCTTTTAATATCACTTACTAGCTTTGCTGTTAGAATGTATATTAAGCCACTTAAAGGAGAGGAAGCAAGAGAAACAACTGAGAGGAGGTGAAGGAAAATGGCTCTCCACTGGGGCTTATGAGACTGTATCAGAACTTTCTCTGAAGTCTAACTCTGTACACTGGTGAGACTTTCATTTTTTTTGACATATTGAAGAAAAATTCCTGGAGTTAACCAGAATGAAGAGATTCTAACTGGATTCAGTTATTTCCTCCTCCATGTCTTTTTTCAAGGAGGAACAGCTGTATAGAAGCCATTGCAGTAGCTCAGACTAATACAGGAAAGCAGTGAAACATCTGAAGAACTTAGGTCAATGCACTATACTAAATTTCAACAAAATAATTGTGTAAATAGATTGCTGACTGAAATTAACTTTTTCCTCACATGGTTTATTCCTGTTAGTAAAATGAAGACTTTGATCTTTAAACGGTCACAATGGCTATCCCTCTACTTTGGAATAGCAGCCTGGACTGTGCAAACATAGCAGCAAAATCCCAACTCCATGGCAGTATGAGACCTGGGCAACACTACTTCTAGCTCCCACACTGTGAGTTTTTCAAAAGGAAACTTCAGCACGTGGGCCAGAAATGAGCCATGGAGTCCTTCAGCAGGTGTCCTCATTTGGGGAGTTTGACATTTGGTGCTGTGTAGCTTCTTGCAGAGGACACCTAACACACAGTCCAGAGAGCAACTAATGACGACTGATGACAAGCCCCAGAAGAAGAACCCTGGAAGAACCAGAAGTGCTGAGTTTAGCCACATATTTCATAGGGATGCTTGATATCTTGCTATTGTAGCCTGAGATCTAGAAATGTGAAAAATTTTGGTATTTTCACTCCAGAGAAGATAAAGACAGACCATGTAAAACCAGAAATGTAACAGAGGTTCAGCTAGACCTACAAAAATTGCAAATGCAAAATAAAATCCTGAGTATTATAACCAAAAAAGCCACAGTAATCTGTGAAAGGCAACCCTAACAAACATGACCAGAATAACAGAAATACTTAAATCTCTTCAACTAAAATATGTACTGAGTAGGTCTCACAAGAAAATCTTAAAATTGGCAATGAGTAGAGATGCTTGAATACCTTTTTCATTTATATTTTATTGTTTGAGTAATAACATTAGTCTTAATGCAGGAGAGATTTAGCCCTTTTGTATTTTTCCCCACACCTCAAGTGAATTTCACCTGTGGGAGAATGAATGATTGACTCTTTGTGAATATTTGCACTCATAAAAGACAAGTGATTTATTTGCCAAGAGAATGAATACAGAAAGACATAATGGCAAAAGAAAAATGGAGAAATTAAAATTTGTATTTAAACCCGAATAGGTAGATATTCCCCACAGTATTATGCATTGAGTTGAATGTGAAATACCTACAGGATTATTGTTTCAAAGGTGAAGCAGAATGCAGTATACGTGACAATATTTACAGAAGCATTTGCACTAAGTTCGAAGTAAACATTTTTTAAAAATATATGAATAGCATCAAAACAAGTTTTCAAATGTTCTTACAGGAAATGTTTTTAAAAACATTCATATGCTATTATGTCAAGAGGCATCAGCTCCAAAGGAGTCAGAAATTCTTCTAAAACTTCTGCCTTAATGTCTTTTCCTAAAATTGTCTGAACATAGAGAGGATTTGTGAACTGGATACTTAACAGCAAAAATTCAGTCAAAGTCAACAAAAGACCTGTTGTGGACTTCTGGTTCTCATTTTTCCTATTTCTCATTCCAGTGATTAGTGCAGGAGTGAAAACCCTGATTAGCTACTGCTTGTTGTGATGGATCTGACAAAGTGCTGTGACACAGTAGCCAAAAGGTACGCATAGTATAATGGAATACCTGTGTTATCGCTAGGCAGAAGGTTGAGTCTTCTACTGTCTCCAAACCAGAGACTTCTGTTTCTGCCTCATAGTTTTAGCTATAGACATCCATAGCTTCACTCCTGCAGAAAAACAAACCGAGATGGAATTATTGTAGAGAACAGGATAACAATTTTTAGTAGCCTTTGAAATGCATTTTGCCACCACGTGCATTAACGATAGGAATAGGCATAAACATTTTGTCCATTATAATAAAATATTAAACATTATTTTACTTTAAACAAAGGTAATTTTTCCAGGAGCTTCAACAAATTCAGGATAAGACCCCTTTCTGGGAAATTTAATATATCCTTTTATGCCTCTACTTTAATTGCACATTGAGGCTCATTGACTTTTTATGGTTGCCACTGTGGAAAATAAATTATTCACTAATTATTATATAGGTGGGTGTGACTATGTTGCACCAAAATGTTAAAACATTATGTCAAGTAAAGAGTGGAACATAGCACAAATTGATTAAAAATGCTCCTTTTTTGATGAATGTGTCCTTCCCTGCACATCAGGCTTGGACAGAGGGCTGAGCGAATGGCAAATTACTGTCATCATCATGGTGGCTAGTCATGAAGAAAATGGCTTTCTGATTTCACTAATTTACTTTTCGCTCTGTCCCCAAATGACAGTTCTAGTTTATCACACCATCTTAGTTCTGACATGTTTTCTTCCCTCTATGGATTAAGCACATTAGTTATGCAACAACTGTCTGAAACTTCTACAGTGTTTGAGTTCAAGATTCAAGGCTCTCTCTGGGGCTAGGTAAAGAAGACAGAATATCATCTTTCCACAGGGAATAACTCAAGCAGAATGTCTCTCTTACCGAGACAGCTTCAGAAAAAAAGTAATGTATTTTAATGTCTAAGGAAAGGGAAATCTCCAGGATTTTAACCAGAGAACTATTGCAATTGTACAGAACGCTCTTAATTCATCCTGGGTCTCATGCCTCTTCAAAAGAGATAACTATTTGGCATGGTTTCCTCTTTCTTCCCCAAAATATTTTTTTTAGTCTCACTGGTATTCCCCCTACACCTAACTGACATCTCTTATCCGCAGGGTTTCCATCTAATGTAGTATCTTTGTTCTGAGACTGTATCAGAAACCCATGAGGGATTAGCAAATCACAAAGCCATACTTTCTTATAGTATGTAGATAAAATGTCTCAACTCATTGATTTCACTAGGCACCTAAAAATAACTTTTGCTATACTCTCCCCCTGTTCTGGGGCAAGTGTGAATTTTGTTTACAGGACCAATTTAAATTTCCAGGTAATATCTACAGATAACTTTACATTAATGGTATGTAAATACATTCCTGGGTCCAGCCAGCTGTAATAAACCAACATTTTTTCACAGATTTCCACAGTCCATGACTCAAAAGGAAAAGGGCTAGAATCGTTTCCACGTGACATTCAGTTGTTTCACTTGATACACTTTAAGAATATACCTAACTGTTATCATGGTGGTAGTGATAAAAGGCCCTACAGAAAAGAAAGCAGAACATAGGCCATACAACCATTTCTAAAGTGCAAACATTTAAACAGTAGCTTCTGTACTGCTTGTAGTGTTTCCTCACCTGCTTGCTTCAGTTATGGTTCTACCACATTTAACTAGCTCCCTCCAACCGGGTTCCATATCATGTCATACTTAAAGCATTATATATACCAGATGTTAGCTCTACCTCCAGCAAATACGTACTTGTTTTATTTATAGAAAATACCATTGCAGTAATTGAAGAATGTGGAGTCCCTAGGAAACACACTTTTTCATAACTGAGAACAGAACTTTAAACACAAGGGCATAAACACACAGTATCCCAAACTCCTAGATTTAAACAACTGAAAGGCTTCAGTGAAATGCCTATGGAATGAAGTAGCATTTTCAACTTACTTAAAACTCTCTTCTCCAGTGTTTTCTCTAATGTGTTAATGGCTCAGGCAATTTAATTTACATACAAAAGTACAAAATGGAAAGCAGTTTCCTTTGAACACATGTAGTAATTTTTCTGGACATATTAGGGTAGATTGCAAGTGCTTCAAATGAAGATATCTGAGGAATGTACTAGTAACAATTCATTAAATTCTTTAACTAAATACCAAACAATTATGTTTAACTTGAAAGTTTTCATGTTCAAAGAGATCCTACTTTCATTTTCCAAGTCTCTAAAGAAGGCTGTAGAACAAAGGCTCAAGTAATGTACCTTTCAATTTCTTAAACTTGAAGGACAGTAAAAAACCTTCAAGATAGAGCATCTTTCCCTTCTTTCTTCTGCAGAAAGAATATGCATATGTCATCCCATTTTCTCCTTAAACTCTTTCAGACCTACCAGGATATATCTGTACTCTATCTACATGTGGTCTACTAACAGAAAAGTACTCACTATATCTAACTAATTTCCATAACAAAGAAACAAAGAAAATAAATACTGATTTGGGAACAGCAGATGTCCAAGAATTTCACATTTAGAATTGTATTTCCATTGTTCTGCACATGAACTCACTTTGCAGAAGACACAGCTACTTACATCCATCACCTATGTAGGAAATATGTTGACCATTTTACACAGGGAAAGAAACAGAATTTTTGAGATGCTACTTGATGTACCTCACGGGCTGCCATGTACCAATGGACAACCCTGACTGGTCAAGACAGTGCAACAGAAGTGATACTGATCGCTTCCGATAACTGAATGCTGATCTAAGGATGAATAATTTTATGCCAAGGATTCCAGCAGCACAGGAGATACACCTATTGTTATTTGAATGAATACGAGCAGGAAGTCTTACTGCGCTGGACAGATCTGGGTATCTCAGTGTTCTTACCCAGAGGATGTAAGTAAAATAAGTATGTCCTTAATATTTTCTTTTACTCTTTACAGTTGCTATCACAGGAATTTTTATACCTTGCCTATGATAAAACTTATTCCCCACAATCCATTCACTGAGATCACTGCATTATGCTGATAATAGTAGCACAAAATGATGCTGTTGGATTTAAATGACAGACAGGTGAACATTTTGAAAATGGCTTATTCACCTCTTCATCAGCCTTTTTTTAATTAAAATGGCATTAAGTCACAGTAGATAAAAAACCTCCGACACTCAGTGATTCTCTAAAGAGTAACACTTGCAGTTGCATCACGGCCATGATACCTCACTTAGCACTTGTTAGTTTAAAAAGTAGTAACAGAAGAAAACTGTAGGAACAGAGTGAGGGTTTTTCAGCTTGACATGCTGTTTGCAATTCTGTTAAAAGAAATTTTGAAACATAATGAGCCCATACTTTTTGTTTGATCTTTTAATATATTAATATTTGCAAGAAGAATACGCAAGACAAACTAATTGAGAAAAGCTTTAAATCTCATATCAATGTCTGAAGATTTTGGGAGCTGGCCCTAGAAAATGGTATTGGTCTATTAATAAATATCAAGGACATTTTTTCACAGCTCTGTTAAATGCTAAATGCTCCCATTAGCTGAAAGTGTATTATTTTGCAGTCAGAAGTGTGTTAACCTTTTAGTTGTAGGGGAACAATAATAAATCCATCCTCTTCTAATATGGTTTATCAGGTAATGATGGTACTTTAATAAATAACAACAAGCTCTTTATTCAACAGTACATAAAACATAACTAGAATTTTGTTTAATGATGCATAACAGTAATTCCTTATTTTGCTCCTTTTTTTTTTTTTTTGTAATTTCCTGACCTATTGTCCCTGGTATCTATAAGATACTTATGTTTAATCCTTAAAAAGTGAGATTTATCATCATGTCTTTGAAGTACAAAGGATCACAAGCCTCTTTCCTAAGAGCTTTTTTTTTTCAAGTCAATGTACAATTTTTAAGTGTTCCTTTTCTTGTTCATACACCACTAATGACATTGTACTCTGCACACAACAATTTACCTGTGCTCACCATCTGTGGACAGTTGTCGGATAGGATCAGAAGGCAAGGGAGATCTCTAAGCTTGTACTTTCAGCGCTTTGCCAGAGCTGTTAGATTGTGAGCTCTTAATATGCTATGAAATAAATAACACTGTGCTCAGAATAACTGACGACAGTGACATCTCAGACACTATTCACTTCTCTGGCAATTACTGACTTTTTAAAAAAGTAAGTTCCGTATTACAAAATTACTTTTTTAGAGTGACTAGGAGCTGCAGGTAATACCAATACTGCAATATCTGCAAAGTATCTCTTAGCACAAGACCACTTGCGGAAAGGCTTCCTGAGATAACACAAAGATAATGCAGAGATCAGCAACATTTTCTGTCTATGTGGAATTATCTGGGAGTATCAGTTTTCCAGGAAACTGATCCAAGGTCCATGTAGTACAATGAAAAAAAATATCTTTTTAACTGTGATGTACTTTGGGCAAATACCGCTGAACTATAAAGAGCGTCCACATCAGAAAAATCACATTTAGGAGCTGACAGTTAAAGTACCAGGCTTAAAAACCAAGAACTGAAGGAAGAGTGTATTTGTTTGTTTCATCTTGAAGAGATCGTTCCAATTCTACAAGAGCTGACATGTTGATACAAGCACAGAGGAACACTTCTGCTAGCATGCTGCTGTACCAATACTAAGTGGACAACTTTACCCGCCAGCTTCCCATACCCAGTACTGAAACTTGGAAAGAAAGGGAATAGCAATGGCCCTAGGCAAGCAAAGGGATGTTTCTGTGTGTTTGTTCTCCACAAATCAATGACAACTTTAGCTTCTGAAAAATTGGAAGGCATGGTCATACCATTTTTATCGGTCTCACTTTCTCTGGTAATGGGGAGAGGAATCCAACCCAAGCCTACTGCTGTTTTTGCTAGTGGAAGATACATGGGAAGAAAATCAGTAAAATAGGCATCTACAGTGATGTTTTGGAAATCACTGTTCTTATGTTATCTGATTGCTGAATTCTTCTGGCCTGTCTGCAGCTGTAGTTCTGTATAAAAGCAGTTAAGCTGCAGTGTTATGAGCAAAGGTTTAACAAATAATAGCCTAGAATCTATTTATTTCCATCTGCAAATTTATACATCTTGTAATTCAAATTTGCATAATGAGAAGTATATTAGAATCCAGATGCACATCAACTTAGATATGCATTCACTCCATTGAAGGGATGAATTTTGATGCCTCAGTAACAGACCTGATCTACTGTTTTTGAAAGTCAGTGAAAAGTCTTCCATCCATTAAGGGAATTCTGTCCCGACCTTTTAGGATTTTCAGTCCTTACCAAACAAAATTCCACAATTCATTATTTGAAGACTTTTCTTCAGCAACCATAACCTTTCTAAAAGGCCTGAGCGAACAATCTGTTATTCAATAGTGAAGAGAACAGCACACAAGAAGCCATTTCCAGTCCAAAACGAGTAAATAATCACGTCCCTGCCCATAGTAGGGGGGTTGGAACTAGATGATCCATGCGGTCCCCTCCAACCTAAACCATTCTATGATTCTATGATAACCTCACATTCCCCAAAAACAACACTACATATTTTCAGAGCTCCATCCATCTTAGCTTCAAGGTGGCAAGCCAGGCTTTTGGCTGCATCCTTGCACTTAGAAACAGGATCATGTTTCTCACCAGTTCTATCTGACATACTATGTGATCTTGTAGAAGGTACTTTACTTCCTTGTTTCTCCTCTACTTTTTACATTTTTTAATCAGGCTGTAAACTCCACTTGCCAACTGCCAGCTGAAGTGGGCCCTCAGTCTTGATCAGGACTATTAATCATAGTATAAGAAAATAAAAGATGTTCGTAAAGTTTAATAATGTTTCTACCTTACCTGCTCACAGAGTATAGATCCTAACCTATTAGTTATCTCATTTTTTTAGATTCCAAATGAGCGCCTTTAAGAGTGGAAATGTATCAGTACAAAGATTATAAATGATTTATTAACACAATGATGAAATTGGTTTTGTCTTTTTCCCCCACTATCCAAGGGCTGTAATGATTACTTCATTTTTAATGAAGTCTAACACCACCATATCAAAAAGATACTGAATATTACAATAGAAGCTTCATTTTTACTTTATCCCATAGTAGCAGTATTTTCAGATTGTTTGACATACTCTGTGCCCAAGAGGTCTTTGGATACAATGTTATGTATTTGTTCTTCTTGATTTCTAGTAACATTTTTTTTGCTTAATGCACCTTTATAAACTTTATCAAGATGCAAGATCATGTCAGTATTTACTAATGTAATTTCTTTTTTTCTGTTGCCAGATGTATATGGAAGTTTTCCGTGTTTCTTTAATACAAATTCATAGACATGAGAGTATGATGACACTAAAGGCATTAGAGCTAAGCCTGTGGATGCAATTACATGCAGTGAATCAGACAGTAAGGTGTTGAGTGCATCAAAATATGCATCATAGTTAGGAAATAAACTGCAAACTTCGATGCTAACACAAAAAAGAAATCTGGAATGTGGTAGCTATCTATAGCTGCAAAGGAACATCTAGGAAAGAAATCCAAAGGAAAAAATTCTGGTTACTACAACAACAAAAATTAGGAAATTGCAAGGAAGAAAAAGAGAGAATCACAGATTAATAATGCTCTTTCATTGAGGAGCAATAGGCTATCAGAACTCTATGCACCACCTTTGAATTCACTGGCACATACCAAGGGCTAACTGGCACAGTATGAGGTCTTTTCCCAGGTGTTCCAGTTAAAAATACATCCAGAACCTTTAAAGTCCAGATAAGAGTAAGTCTGAACGGTTAGCCTGGGTAGCTAGGAGGAGCACTAACTCTTTTCATCTAGCTCCTTTCCCCACATCTCCTTATTCCATTCCCTTCTCCATAAAAACAGTACACAATAGCCTCAAGTTCATTTTTTTTGAGAAATCTTGAAGGAGTAATGTCTGCATTAGACACTTATCTCTGCTTGTGAGTGATGGTCTGAACAGGAACTCCGCTGGCCCGGAGTGCCCTCTTGTACTCCAGGTTATGGTTCAGACATTTGGCACACCTACTTACGACTCCCTTCTGCCCTTTTTGGAGTCCTTTACATTCTAATTGGCTAAACCCACAGTCTCTCACCCCAGAGATTACAGCAAGGGCTTGCATGACCATAACAGTTCCATGGGGCTGAACAAAAATGGTCCTTGAACATCATATGGTTGCAGCATGAGAATCATAGCATGGAAACTTTGGGAATCAGTGTTCCAAGACAAATCTTGAAACCGCAAATTTGGACCATTTTAGCCTCTGCAGTTTTCCAGTTAATACATGAAAGCATATTTTGTAACCTCTCTGGTAGTCATAAGCTTTGTAAAATTGTGGTATTGGAACACACAAGTCAGAAGTTGTTTCAGATGCAATATTTGATAAATCAGTTCATATGTTGGCACAGCTTTTTGTAAAAATATTTTGCTAGCTGTCCCAGCCCACTTTTGATTTGTCACTGTGTTACTGCAAAAACCCTGTCCTTTTTGCATCTTTTTATCTTGTGGGGTAAGGTGGAACAATATCACTATTCTGATATTGTAACACACTATGTATACTCTGCATGTGCGAAAAAGACTACATGAAAGATCGTAGAAGCCGTTCCCAGTTTGAATTCCCTCAGCCAGAAAATATTATTTGTTCAATGGACTAATGAATTTTAACATAATAAAACTACACTTGCTCACCATTTTACTAATGGCTAGTGTTTCCGACATGACAGAAAAACAACTGCATGTGGACCAATATAAGCAACCCTCCAGCTGCTTAAAACATCTATCTCAGTCAGCATCAGAAAATGAATGCAGCTTTATAAAATAACATTCTTTATCTGCAGCTGTACTACAGGGCCCTCTGCCGTGCGATTCTTGGTAATAATGGAATAAGCATAGCAGGTCATTAAAATTATCCTCCCATTAGTTCTAGCAGTGTAAGCTGCATAATTGACATGTGAGGTTTTCACTATTGTTTAAAAACCTTTTCAGGAACAAGTGTCAAGTGGGCATTATTTACCACTCACTCTGGGCTCCTAACAAGGTCAGACAGATCCCCTAACCTTGTCAGGTGGCAAAGCCATCTGCCTCGATCTCGGTCTGATCTGATTTCTGTTTCATAAACTGAACTCCGCAGTCCCTTGAAAGAGAGACAATAGCCTTTTCAATGGTCTGAGCCCTTTCACCTTTTTTTTCTCTGCTTAAAGAATATATGTGTCTTTGGTCTTATGGCAAGAATGCTTGACCTTGTAAATGTGATCATTCAGAGTGCTCTGTAGTGTTGGAATGTGCTTTCATAACACCCGAAGGCTTCTTTATATTATCTAAGGCAAATGTTTGTTTATGAAAGTTGAAGTAAAACATTCACATGATCAAAAGAGAAATGAACAGACACCTGGAATTCAAAGTAAAAAGATCCCTCCTAAGAGGAAACTTCTCTTGTTTTAGCTACTGTTCTGAATCCAAACAGGACAGATTAAAACATTTCTCTCACTTCACTCTGAAACCAGAAAAAGAACAGGAACTATGAAAAACATCGACAGTTAATATCCTAACTAATTTGCTCTCCTTCTGTGTTTGTGAACTGCTGATACGCTGCTGCCAATGGTTATATTAGTCCATTAGAATAGTTGCAGCAAAGACTCTTTTGACCTTTGCTTGTGCCCGGGGGTACAGTTCCACAGTACTGCTTAGGCAGCCTAACAACCTGCTGTACCTAAAAGGAACAGACCTGTTTCTTCTTCTCTGCTTCTGCCTTCTCTGCCTGCTCACAGGGGCATCTCTCTTGCACTGGCTATGGTGTTTTTTTGGAATCTTCACTGAACTGATTTAATTTGTCAGCCAAGCAGAAAAGTATTTGCATTTTCTTTATCAGCTTTTTTTTCTACTGCTCATGTGAGCTGTATCACCTTAATGGGGGGCCACTGAACATCAACCTGAGTGGAAAGGAAACCAAAAGGAACATGCAGGGAGGAGGTAAAGAAAAGCGGTGAAGCTGGTACAGAAATATGGTGGGAAGCAAAGCTATGGGGTGTAAGACTTGCTGTTCTGCAAGATGCAAGCAGAGGAGACAGTGACTATTGCAGCTGCAAGCAGGAGCCAACCCCTCTGCCCCCTTTCCTAGGACTGGTTCCCACCACTCACCCAGCCTGAGCTTTTCTTCTGCTGTAGCAACAGCTTTATGGCATAACCAAAGTAGGCGGCCAGGCTGGGGTCTTTTGCTGCACCTCCAGCAACCAGAAATCTGTTGTTAAAATCAGTTGCCCTGCTTAAAGCCAGCCATGTTCAGCAGCTTCAGTGTGTGTCAGGATCGCACAGGGGAAAGGCTTAGTACTGTACACATTAACAACCTCTAATGCAGACAATCTAAAGACATTCTTTGACTAAGCATCCTTTGCTTTAGATAATATAGTAATTTTATAAGTCTGAAATTCAGGAGATACTGTCAAAATCTTCCTACTATTAACAAACACCACTTGCTCCAGACATAATTAGTCTTCCCTTTATTCATACAGCTTAAACACAGATGAGAAACTTGTTTCCCTGCAGATTCCTCACCACCTACTACAATCTCCAGTGTAAATCCATGTTTTTTCTTTTCCATTTCAAGATATTGCTCTGTCTGGTCACTCAGTCAATGCACCAAAATTCTTCCTCTCTCTTTATACTCCTCTACCCCTTTTTTCCACAGAGCCAATTAAAAGTCTGACCTAGAAGAAAGTACCTAACTACCATTGAGTCTGAATAGCTTCTCATTTTGAATTGCCATTAAGTTTCTTAATAAGGCATTGTAGGTAATATTAACTTCAGTCGAATGTCTTAAAAGGTATAGGCACTTTTCACTATCATAAATTAAACCAAATAAAATTTCCTTTCTCTCATATGGCTATTTTATGAGATTGGTGTTATTTATATTAAGCAGCTATCTAAATGCTCAAACTACATACTGATGGCTTAAGCAGTGGATTTTTTTTTCTCTTCTTCTGTTAATATCAAATACATTCAATTTGTTCACTGAAATACGGTTCTGATATTCCTAGCACTTCAGTTTCAATCTGCATTAAACAAAACCCTTACTTCATAACATGAGTGACTTGTGGTTCTTGGAAGAACACATGTGCAGATTTTTGAAAGTACTGTCTCTTGTGTTGACAATTGCTAAGGCTAAGAAATGAAACTGGAAGAAGATTAAAGGTAATCATGCTCCCTTCCCATTGTTTCTTCATCTGAAATTTACAGCTAGCCCTAACTGCTATAGTATCTGCAAGCTTCACAACAGAATCTCTGCAGTACCTGATAGGATAAAGGAAAGCTATTACTCCCTATAATGTAGAGAACTGTTGCATAAACAAACTAAAGTCCAAGTTCTTTTAACTTGGTACTCAAATGGAATTGAGATGCTGAAACGTATTTCGAAAGTTTCTTTTTATCAAACCTTTCAAATTAAAAGAACTTGGCTAGCTAAGAAATGTGGACAAAGCAATAAATCCACAAGATCAATGTCCAGTTTGGTTTGCTCATCCAAGCAGTGAGCACAGGAAATCCAGCAGAACATGATGTTTAAATCATTGTCACCAATCAGAAGGAAAGAACACTGTATAACCTTTTGCAAATTAAACAACAAATGTCCACTAACTGATATTCTAGAAGATGGTGAACACTTCAGACCTACTACTGTACTTGTAAGTCAGGAGGTGGATTTTATAGATGTTTCTGAGAACAAGATTGAGACTGCTACCTTCTAAGGAGAAAGAAAAGCCATTAAAAATTTCTACCGTCTGTTCTGTCCAGCAAAAACATCCCACAGAACAGAGAGAGAAAAGTCCTCCACAAAAGATACGGACATGTTATTTATAGACAGCTTACAAGTATGCAGTTGATTTTGCTTGCTCTGGATGAAAGTTACTGTGTTTTGGACAAGAAAACGCAGTTGATATTTGAAATTAGAACACTGATCGAGTGTTTTGAAAGTATAACACGTCTTCTTAGCAGAAAATTACAAAGAAGTCCAATTCCTATGCTGCTGATTGCAAGCTTTTGCATCCAAGACTTATCGAATACAATTCTGCAACCTGCCTAGAACAAACATGGTATGTCAACTTGTAGGTGTCAATGCACTGTAGTGATTTAATAACAAAAGACTACTAAAGTAATATATAGTAATATGTGGGAATCGGCTGGGCCATGGGCGGCCTTGATGATCTTGATGGATTAGAGCCACATCTCTGAGCTAATTATTTTGTGCACCTGTGGTTGAAAAATAGGAGGAAAGGAACGAAGAAACAGGATGGGAAAATCCAACTCTTTGATAAGCGTGAGGGTCAAGTGAACGGACGCACGATGAGCAATCAGAAGAGCAAAGGAGCTGCATGCCAAAGAGACTCTGGGGGTGGGGGACAGGGGGATATAAAAATGCTATGATTAACCAATAAAGTGCTGCTGCTTCTGCTTGCTTTTTCTTGCTTTGCTTGCTTTTTGACTGCCGTGACTTGTTGTGGCGTGCTGCCATAGTAATATACAATACATATTATTATAGATTTTATAAAACAGATAAAAATAATAATATAATCTTTTAATAATAGAAATGTTTCTATTATATTGACAATAAAATCAAAGCATTCTGGTATGCTGTCATACATAGTTTTAAATGAAGCCTCACAGTAAAATTACGAAAGAGTAGCAAAAGCTCTTGCATGTTCAGCCCTCTTAGAAGCAGCTGCAGCAAGGGATTTAGATTAATGAGGTTGACTACTAATTCAATTAAATGTTAGATTAAAAAGTGAAATTAGCTATTAAAAGCCAGGAAATTATCTCTTTTTTGTTATTTTTAATGAACTTTTTTTCAGTTATTATGAATACAGGGAGTCATTGACAAAGAAGTTCTGCTGATCTACTCTTGTGTCTGCTTCAAAGTAAGGCATGAAGAATGGTTATATATTGTTACAAGATAATTTACAAAAAAATAAGAGTTCCTGTATTTATTTGGTTAAAAGGTGGTTAATAGTCTAATGAATGAGGGCTTATAAAATTTCTAAAAATGCTACTGTTGTAATTTCAGATGTTGTCAATATAAATCTCCCCTATTTTTTTACCACAACTAATCTCCTCCCCAACAGTGTCTGTGGTAAGTGGTTCCACAGACATTGCCCCTATTCATAAGGGCAATTTTAAAATTGCTGTCTTGTAATTGTATTGAATATCTCTTTGGCCTTTCATTAATTAAGAAAATGATGAAATTCTTGATTTACTTTTACATTATGGTTTATTATTTATGCCATTTAATCATCTCTACAGCAAACTATAATTTAACTGTTAACTATTCTTATTCTGTAACTGCTTCTGATGGCAATGTAGGCAAAATGTAAGTTTGTCTCATTGAGCAGTTTTAACTTGGGTTCATACATGTTGTTTGAACAGAGTTGTGGAAATTTGGACAATTCCTACTTTGTGAATGGGGGGGGCGAGGAGAGGGGGTACAACACTCTTGATATTATATAAATCATTATGTCAGACAAATCTAGATTTTTGAGCAGACAGTAAGATCAAGGAAGCTATTTGGGTTTGCAGACGAAAATTACTTCATGTACCATCTATTTCTGTCATTAAATATGTGAGCCATAGTTCAATGGAAAGACAGTCTAAAATGCTGAATTTCCATCTTGGTACCACAAACGTCCTCCTGTTCGGATAGTGTGATTTCTCTTTGACATTCAAGGATTATCCTGGGCTGCATCAAGACAAGCGTGGCCAGCAGGGCGAGGGAGGTGATTCTGCCCCTTTACTCTGCTCTCGTGAGACCCCACCTGGAGTACTGCATCCAGCTCTGGAGCCCCCAACATAAGAAGGACGTGGATGTGTTGGAGCCGGTCCAGAGGAGGGCCATGAAGATGATCCGAGGGCTGGAGTACCTCTGCTACGAGGACAGGATGAGGGAGTTGGGGCTGCTCAGCCTGCAGAAGGGAAGGCTCTGGGGTGACCTTAGAGCAGCCTTCCAGTACCTGAAGGGGGCCTACAGGAAGGATGGAGAGCGACTTTTCATAAGGGGGAATGGCTGTAAACTAAAAGAGGGCAGATTTAGATTAGATATGAGAAAGAAATTCTTCACCATGAGGGTGGTGAAACACTGGAACAGGTTGCCCAGAGAAGCTGTGGCTGCCCCCTCCCTGGCAGTGCTCAAGGCCAGGTTGGATAGAGCTCTGAGCAACCTGGTCTGGTGGAAGATGTCCCTGCTCATGGCATGGGGGTTGGAACCAGATGATATTTAAGGTCCCTTCCAACCCAAACCATTCTGTGATTCTATGATTCTATGTCTGCTTCACACATGGGCCCATTAAACTGTCAGTTAGAAGTCTTACAATTTGCCAAATGGATGCAGCCTAGAACACCAAAGCCATAGAGCTAGAAGTTCAATCTATTTCTCTCTGGGCATCTTTAAGTTTCTTTTCTACTAACAACTCCTGTTGGAAAAGATATTCAAAAAAGCAGTGAGCACTGACAGAATAGTTACGTGGAGAGGCTTCTCCTTTGATTTGCGTAATCTAAATAAAACACGTTACTTCAGGAAATCGAGCTGCTTTTCATAACCACAAAGTCTGATGTATCTGCTACTAAGGAGGGACGTGCAGACAGACTTACCCACTCCTCATGAGTTCCTATTGATCTCAGGGGATTTTATGAAGTGTATGTCCTAACCCTGAGGATGTCAGAGGCTGCCAAACTATGGTCTTCAGACGACAAATATTTAATGGGAAAATAAAAAATAGCCTGTGGCTTATCTGTAGAGTCATATTGCTTTTCATTTTTAATTAAAAGTCTCAATACGGTGACAGTGATGGTGGTTTCTGCAGGAAATGTTCAGGGTTGATTGTAGTCCATTGATGCAACCACCTGCTTCTCTACAGCTTGTTGGGTTTTAAGTTGTTCCCTCACTTTAAACTCCTACCCTCCATGCCAGTGATTTCTATGGGATTGGTGACACTTGCAAATCAAAATACAACCAGGTGCCTTCTGTTTCTGCCCTGGTGTTCATGTAAATGAGTCTAGAGACATATTTACTGAGAGCTCAGCATGGACAGTTATCACTCTTCTTGTTTTTCTCATTACAGTAACTTAGTGATTTTCAGGTTCACATAAATAATGAGATAGAATCCTAGAGCAGTTTAGATCGGAAGAGACCCCGGCAGGCCATCTAACACAAGTCTCTGAGACATAAGAGCAGTACCTGAGGTGATTCCAGTGTTTCTGCAGAGAACTGGAATGCCCTGGTAGAAGAACTTTGTAGACTGGTTCATGCCTGCTAATTAATTAATATATAATAAAAAGGCTGAACAGTGTACACTGTACAGTGAAGTGAATTTTGAAAGTTTTTCATTTTCTAGAGACAATCAAAAGGTATGGCTTAGTTCTACAAATGTTTCATTTTATGATATTGATTTAGGCACTTGGAGGAAGTTTTTGAAAGTAAATACACAAATAAAAATATAGAAGACAGTTTGTGGGATCTTCAGAAGCGTAAAGAGGCTGCAACAGTTTCTGCAGCACATGCATATGCTCCTCAAAATCTGTTTAGATGCCTGTCTGAATCCATTAGACGCCTACACTGTTTTTTTTGAAAAAAAAAAAAAATCGGTCCTAACACAGCCAAGAGTCAGCATTCTTCTTATTAAGAAGACAGCTGTACCTAAAATGGCATTACCAATCTATTTGTTGTCAGTTTCCTTCATTCGACTGGAAAAAAAGAGGCAGTAGTACATCTAAAAGTTTCTACCCCTCCCTAGATTATTATTAATTTTTAACTAGGACTATTTAATTGCATCTTCACCAATTTACAACAGTTATTGGCCACAGCAATCACACAGCTCCTAAAGCAATTTGAAGTATTATACTCCTGTAAGACTGTATTTGTTTTTCAATGTTTTCTTTATAAATAATATGCATTAGGTTGGAACATTATCCTCATTAGCCTAGGGGACTGTTGAAAAGCAGTAGTTATACGAAAGATTGAATTTCAGCATTTCAGGTCCTATTATGCTAGGTAATTAAATGAGAACCTCTGCTAATTGTACTGCATCAAAGACTGACAATGGCTAGGAAGAAACGGCGTGTTCCATTCATTAAGCAAGGATAATACGCTTGTTACGACCAAATAATCCATCACGGTCAGAGAACGATCCGCACATTGCCTATCCCGGCGCTCCCGGACGCCCTCGAGCCGTAGCGGCACCGCGCGCCCGCGCCCTGCTCCC
>Ga0065711_1002774_pt1 | contig 31757 bp, 21 predicted proteins | sample Hoacrofraction12_FD_59098 | JGI IMG/M metagenome (GOLD analysis project Ga0065711, IMG submission 59098) | Hoatzin crop microbial communities from Cojedes, Venezuela - Epithelial fraction 12 v2 (version 2) | ecosystem: Host-associated > Birds > Digestive system > Esophagus > Crop | place... | reverse complement strand
AACCTAGTTTAAAGCCCTCTCAATGAGCCCCGCCAGCTCGTGGCCAAGAATTCTTTTCCCCCTTTGAGATAGCTGAGTTCCACCTGTCGCCAGCAGGCCCGGTGCTGTGTGCTCCCCCTCCCCCCAAGCAGCGCAGGGGGATGGGGAATGGGAGTTATGGTCAGTTCATCACATGTTGTCTCTCCCGCTCCTTGTCCCTCAGGGGAGGACTCCTCACACTCTTCCCCTGCTCCAGCATGGGGTCCCTCCCACAGGAGACAGTTCTGCACAAACTTCTCCAACGTGAGTCCTTCCCACCGACTGCAGCTCTTCCTGAACTACCCCAGCGTGGGTCCCTCCCATGGAGTGCAGTCCTTCAGGAGCAGGCTGCTCCAGCATGGGCTCCTCTTGGGGTCACAAATCCTGCCAGCAAACCTGCTCCATTGTGGGCTCCTCTCTCCACGGGTCCTCAGGTCCTGGCAGGAGCCTGCTCCAGTGCAGGCTCCCCATGGGGTCACAGCTTCCTTCAGGCATCCATCTGCTTCAGCTTGAGGTCCCTTCCAGGGCTACAGGTGGATCTCTGCTCCATTGTGGATCTCCATGGACTGCAGGGGAACAACCTGCCTCACCATGGTCTTCATCACGAGCTGCAAGGGCAGACCCTCTGCTCCGGCATCTCAAGCAGCTCTCCCCCCTCCATCTTCACTGACCTTGGTGTCTGCAGAGATGTTTCTTTCACATTGTCTCACTCCTCTCTTCACTGCCGTTTCACCGCAGGTTTTTTTCTTCCCCTTCTTAAATCTGTTATCACAGAGGCGCTACCACCATCGCTGATTGGCTTGGCCTTGGCCAGCGGCGGGTCCGTCTTAGAGCCGGCTGGCACTGGCTTTACAAGACATGGGGGAAGCTTCTTGCAGCTTCTCACAGAAGTCACCCCTATAGCCCCCCTGCTACCAAAACCTTGCCACGCAAACCCATAAGAACAAGTCTTACGAGGAGCGGCTGAGGGGACCAGGATTGTTTAGCCTGGAGAAAAGGGGGCTGAGGGAAGACCTTATCGCTCTCTACAGCTACCTGAAAGGAGGTTGTAGAGAGGTGGGTGTCGGTCTCTTCTCCCAAGTAACTAGCAATAGAATGAGAGGCAATGGCCTTAAGTTGCGTCAGGGGAATTTTAGATTGGATATTGGGAAAAATTTATTTACTGAGAGAGTGGTCAGGCATTGGAACAGGCTGCCCAGGGAGGTGGTGGAGTCACCACCCCTGGATGTATTTAAAAAACGTGTAGATGTGGCACTTAGGGATGTGGTTTAGTGGTGGACTTGACAGTGTCAGATTTATGGCTGGACTTAATCTTAAGGGTCTTTCCCAACATACACGATTTTATGATTCTATTCTATGAAAAATATTTTACTTTCAAACTCCTTTTAAGAGTTTCAACAACTCCAGTGGAACAGTTGAAAAACTTCAGTGTTGGTGACATCCTTGAAGCCACTCAAGGTAGCTCACATTATTTATAAATATTTACAAGTCAAAGTCATGCAATTACCTGCATTTTCAAAACCACACAGACTACTAGAAAATGAATTCTTAAATGATTCAGACATCAAAGAAATAAAATCTGATTTGCATTATTTAACATTTATTGATACAAAAGAAAAATAATTCATAACAAACCACGTATTTACAATTTATACTGGAGAAAGATCTTTTAAGACCAGTGAAGCAACGTGCCCCTAAAACCGGGGTGTATTTCCAGTCGGATGGTAGTTACAGTGTTCTTTAGAACTCCTTGGCGTTAGATGATTTTCAGTCTGCAGGCAAAGTTATGCGGTAGAGGTGTCCGACAACGTCCTTCTCGCTTTTTGTCTAAATCACGAAAAGAACAGGAATCAGTCCAAATAAACCCAGTTAAAAAAGGCCTGTCTGACTGTGCCATGCTACTGGGGAGTTACTGGACAGTAAAGTGGAACAACTGCAAATTGTACTCACAGCAGCAAGGACATTAGAGCACTCACATACTCCAGTGGCAAATCAATGAAAATCTTAGCATCGTTTCAGCTATGCTCCAAAGGGCACATTAGCCTAATTTAATTTAACTAACAGTGGTCTCTAACGAGTGCATTCCCCTGTGCAAAGTTCGGAGTTGTCCAAGCCACATCTGGCTGTCACACCGGCCCTTGCTCTGCATGTATTTTCTTACGCTGTCTCTATTATGAAATGTTGTATTTTGTGCAGGACCAAGAGGCCTCAGCAAGTTCACGCATGTGTGAGTTTCACGCTATTTTTATAGAAATCTCATGTGTATTTTAATTCACTTAAGCTCATATTTAGACAAAATGGTCCAAAATCTACAATTTAGAGTAGTCTCAAAGGCCGTACGAAGCTGCTGACAGCAGGGAAAAGTCCAAGAACCAAAAGTGTTGCCAACTGAGAGAATAACGTCTGATGAAACTCACCACGTCAAGTGACAGCTGAGGACTATTACTCCAGATGCAGTTACACAGAAAAAGCAGCCACTCGACAGCCTGGACTGCACCAGATGCCAAATTTCCAAGCTGGTTTAAGCCCGCATACAGAATCAAGACTGCTGTTAAGACTTCTAAGTGAAAATAACAGCCCACTATCAAAATATCTTACGCTAAAATGTTTTGGGTATATATGCAGAAAATTGTTAGCCAATTCCCCAAAACTGATCAGAGGACTTCTCATCAAACCCAGGTACGTGTCTTCCTTAGAGGGGCACCTCAGAGCAAGACCAGAAGGGGAACGCTAAAGCTGACTGCTGTAACAAAGCTGAGCACGCACATTTCACCTTTTACTACAGAGAAAGAGCAAGCAGCGGCGCTGAGCAGTGGCCAAGCGCCCTGGCACACCCCGCACGCTCACACATGAGCTTTTGTCTCTTGGTGTCTTCTGCACCTCTTGACCTCTCCACAGCAACCGCAGTGATACGAATGAGGATGCCAAGCGTGTAGACAACCACTCTAGCGTACTTTGCAAACACAGGCTCCCACCCACAGGCAGGCAGTAAGCAGGGCAGAACAGAGGCTGCGCGTTCTGAACTGTGTGGGCAGAGCTGTTCCGCACGGAAGGATGCGTCAAATCACTTGGTCAGGTCTCAGCTCTGTCCCAAAGAGAAATGTATGAAGGTGATCCTGAAGCGCCAACCCACCTCTTCCAGCTCATTCAGCCCCAGCTCCTCTGACACCACAGAAGCATCAAAAACCAGGAAGCTTATTTTCTCCTGGCATTTACCAGAAAAGCCAGGCAGCAATGGGGTGTGAGAGGGCACATGTGCCCACATCCATATCTGCAGCAGCAGGCACGTGCTGCCATGCCAGACCTCTCTGCCAAAACCAGCTGGTGCCAAACAGCATCCCCAGTGGCAAGAGGAATGAAGACATCAGAGCAGGTGAATGCCTGGACTAGGCTGCCAACACAAACTCAGGGCATGGTGTGGTGCCTAAGTGATGGCAGAGCCCCGGCAAGGCTGTGCCAAGGCAAAGGAAGGCACCAGCACACTGAAGTGGTGCTACAAGAGGAGCAAAAAGCACAGCGCTGCGATGCCCTGGGTAAGTCTGGCCAGGTGGAACAGTGCTGGGGCGGATTCTTTCGGCACTGCAGAACCAGCCTCAAGAGATGGATGAGGCTCAAGGGCAACCATGCAGGTCTGAAGTGGTCTCAGTTCCGCTTCTGCAGTATGGAAAGCAGCAGATGACAACAGCTTTGCTGGTGACATCCTAAGCTGACCTTTTCTTGGGATTAGAACTACACAAAAGTCTTCCTAAGAATGGAGGCCAAAGGAAGCTTTGCATCACTTCTCTGAGTGAGAAAATTGGGAGGCCAAAATTTCGCCAGGCCCTGTACAAAGCTTGAAGGAGAGATAGCAAAGGAACCTTCAGGCAGAAGAACACCGCTGAAACAATTAAAGTAACTGGAACTGAGTTAGAAAAATGATACAATCCTTGCAAGAGGCACAAAGACAAAAAAACCAAAAAACACCTTTGGTAAGGGAAATGCATCCAAAAAAGGCAAGAAATCAGTTCAGGCAGCAAGACAAAAAGTGAAGGAGCAGACTGAAACTTGATACAGCAGCTGAGGAGCTGAAACGGTGGCAGGTGAATGCCTCATCCCGCAGCCCGCTCCAAGGGGAAGGGGCGGTGGCGGGGAGAGACAAAAGCACCCTTTTGACAGATGCTTCAGGGAGACAGCTGCCAGCTTGCACAGCAGGACACAGCGCATCACATGGGCAGCATGCGCACATGGAATTCCTCGAAGAAAAGGAAATTACTGTCAACACTTATTTTAATCATGGAATCACTGAATGCTTTGGGTTGGAAGGGACCCTCAGGTGGTCACTCCATTGTAGAAGGCCACAAGGTTGGTCAGGCAGGACCTGGCCTTGGTGAAGCCATGCTGGCTGTCTCGAATTGCCTCCCTGTCTTTAGCATGGCTTCTGGGAGGATCTGTTCCATGATCTTCCCAGGCACAGAGGTGAGGCTGACAGGTCAGTAGTTCAAAGGGCCCTCCTTCCTACCCTTTTTAAAAGTGGGTGCAATGTTTCCCTTTTTCCAGTCACCAGGGACTTTGCCTGACTGCCGTGACTTTTCAAATATCCTGGAGAGTGGCTTAGCAACTACATCAGCCACTTCACTAAGGCTCTGGGATGCATCTCGTTAGGTTCCTCAGGTGGTCAAGAACCTGGTCTTCCCTTACAGTGGGAGGGTCTTTGCCCCTCTGGTCCCCATCTTGCAGTCCATCAACTGGGGAGGGGCAAGGAGAGAGGTTGCCAGTGAAGACTGAGGCAAAAAAGTTGTTGAGTACCTCAGCCTTCTCCTCATCTGTTGATATGTGATCTGACATACCTGTAGTAGCCCTTCTTATTATTCTTTGCATCCCTTGCCAAGTTCAGCTCCAGCTGCGCCTTGGCCCTCCTGACCCCCTTGCTACACCACCAGGCAGCATCCTTATACTCTTCCCGGGATACCTGTCCCTGCTTCCACTGCTGGTGCAGTTCCCTCTTGCTCTTCAGTTTGACCAGCAGGTCTTGACTCATCCATGCCACTCTCTTCCCTTCCTTGCCTGATTTCTTCTTGGGTCTGAGAGCTCTTGTGCTCTGTGGAAAGCGTCCTTAAAGATCTGCCAGCTCTGTTCTGCCCCCCTATCCCTGACAACCATTTCTCAGGGGGTCCTACTGAGTAACTCCTTGAAGAGCTGGCAGTTGGCTTTCCTAAAATTTAGGGTCCTGACTATACTCCTCGTCTTTCCCATATCCCTCAGGAGACTGAACTCCACCAGTGCGTGATCACTGCAGCCCAGGCTGCCTCCAGGCTTGACGTCACCGATGAACCCACTTGCATTGGTGAGCCTCAGGCCCAGCATGGCATCCCCTTGGGTAGGGCTGTCTGCTACCTGGCTTAAAAAGTTATCTTCAGTACAATACAATACATGAAGAGACCCCTTCTTTATAAACTCTGAAATAACTCAAGTTCCAGCTAAGTGCACAAAAGGTGGACATTCAAGCAAATTCTTAACCCATGCATAAGCCTAAATAATTACGACAGGTTTTGTATTTCATCAGCATGACAGTTTCATGGGAATGGGCAAGGAAGGGCACAGGAGGGCTGGGGCATGCACCTCATTTGCAACCCTCAGCATCTCACCAGAGATGAGCTTTGCAAGCTTATAAAGTCCTTCAGAAGAGGAGCTAAATTATTTTCAGTAAAAACAATATTACTATTATAGTTTCCCCCCCCTCTTTTTTTCCATCAAGAAACACAAGAAAATCATGCAGCATGGGTGCAGGATGTAAGCAACAGAAGCCATTTCATGACAAGGTAATGATTTCCGAGAGCTTAAATGGGGTTAGCAACTGAACAAAATGAAGCTATTCTAAATTCTGATAATTCACTCAATGCAATTTGTTTGAAAGGTTAAACAGGATGCTAAGATGGACTCGGTCTGCCACAAAACGAACAGGCAAATAAAGCAAACATTTAGAGCTACTTTGCCTTTAAAACACAGCAGGGCTTTTTTCTAGCTAAAACACTGTTCAAGTCTGGCAGTTGTGCTCTAATTTATTCCTGCAGCGACCTCTGTGCTTTACCTATGAATTACCTTAAGAGTACACAGTAAAGCTTAGTTGCTCAACAGGCAAATGTCTGCTTCTACTAACATGAAGAAAATCAGTCATAATAAAAGTCAGAGAGCATTTGCTGGATGCAAAAAGGCCTCTGCAATTATCACTTAATTGTCCTTCATGGGCCAATACTGGGAGTCTCATACTTTCCCATCACGGTTGATCCCTCCTTCATCACTTTTTCTTAACTGGCTACTTAATTAGTCTTCCTTCCTGGGCTTAATTATAAATTTGTTTTGATTAATTAACCTCAGAGCTGACTTGGCGCTAACTGAAATATAGGAGAAGTGCTACGTTTCTTCAGTGTACAGGCTACTGCATCCTAGGGGAGCCCCATCTTTGCCAGCAGTACAATTTCAAGTTCAGACTGTGTTTGAAAAAAAATTCTTTATAATTAACTTTCATTTCTTGTAATTGCCCCCTCTGTACTATAGCACTAAAATGATGCTAACATGAAGAAAGGATAAAATTCAGTAAGCTCAGGCCTCTTGTTCAGTGGATTATACATTGTGTTCATTAGCCAAACCCTGCAGTTTTAGGTAAGATGACTTAATGGTCTTAAACACAAGTGCTCATAGCAATACTAGAATCCCACACCAGGAATGTAGGTTACCAGCGCAGACATCTGTGTTCTCATGGCACTGACACCAGGAAGATGCACCTTACCGATTGGAAGAGTCACATTATGCTCATCCAAAAGTTACTGAATTTCACTGAAAACTCCTTGCACAACCTAGACAAACCAGTCTGCAACACCTTTAGACAACACTATAGCTCTTCATTACGTCTACACCTGTCACATCCCTCCTTTCCTCTCCCTCTTTACAGCACGTTGATTCCAGAAGACACCCACACAGCGTTACCATGCATCTGCCATCTTGATCAATTCTCATTTCAGCAACTGTTACTGAATACGCAGGGAAAGGCAACTTCAAATCCTATGACCATGAAAAAATGTAATAAGCTCAATAAAATAGTGTGTGCTAACAGCTACTGTACCCAGTTAATAAACTTCCTGAAGAGTTGTCAAGAGTACTGCAGCTCTTCAGTTTTCAAATTTAAAAGTCCTTACCTATTGAGCTGCAAAGCACAGTTAAAAATCTTACTTGGGGCATTAATCTGTTTTTCCGCGAACACTTTTTAGATTTGTGTCTCAACTGAATAGTCAGACTGAGAAAGCAAACACTTTGCTTCCTTCAGCTCCTTGTTTCAATTATTGCCCCTCTTGTGCTCCAAACAAGAAAGGACTGCAGAAGAAGTACAAAGCAAACTTTTGTGAATGCATTTTCTTGGTCACAGGGGTTTAAACGAAGCAAATCAGAGCCGGAGCTTTGTGGGTCGGCGTAAGAACACGGAGCAGCTCTGCAGGCACTCCTTGTAACGTATTCATTCCCTAATAATCTGCAGCCAGCTGTTTTGACTGATGACCAACTACTGGCTTTATTCTAACAACTGGACCATAGGAATCACTTTGGTTGTCAAATCCTACATGAAGCTTTTCCGTGCAACCTGAGAAGCGTTTGGCTCTGAGATCCTCAGACTACATTTGTGAACATCCATGAAGTGACAGGATATTCTGAAGATGAAACATACCAGCTTGGAAAGACTAAGGTATTCAGTTACAACACCTGTCAATACCATTAAGGAGCCATGTTCCATACTCTTCAGTTAGATGTATTATCTGCAATCAATCACCGCTTAAAGTAAAACCTGTATTACAAAAGACCCCATGCAACAGAGTCTATACATCAGTACAAATGTAAGAAATATTTCTTCATGCTGAAGTGCCTTTTCAGCTGTTATGAAATGAGGAAATAGCTCTCTAGGTTTATTGGATTTCCCAAATGTTAATTTAAAATCATGTGCAGATAACCAATTCAGCTGTGTACTTGAAAAATAGAATAAATTGTCACTCAACAGTTTGTTTTATTGGTGCTGTTTATTTCTCTGTAATTACTCAGCTCATACTCTCCTATTTTATGTTTACAAAGTTGTATAAATACGGATGTGCAGACATGTCTGACAGTTTTGCGGCCATTCTTCTGCTCCTTTAAACTGCAAAAAAGCTTTGTTTAGTGTAACAGGAACAGCTTTCTAACCAAATGAAACTACAAAAAGATAAATTTTCAAAAGAACCTACTAACCAGTAAAGTCATTTTTCTCAAAGGGAGCCAAAGCCTTCAAAAATACGACTTTTTATTCTGGTGGGACATTGTCAGTTAAGCTCCTTAAAATATGCCTCTAGTTGTTACCACAATACCCAGAACACACGTACCTACTAACATGAAGCTGACCAAGTATGTGACTCAGCTTTCGTTTCCAGCTCTCTCAGCTACTGTTGACAGAAAGCAATGAATTAGCACACTAAAGCAGTGCTGTCCTCCAGGAACAGTATCTGTATCACACGGGCAACAGAAAAGGACATGGATCTTTCATGAGGATGATCCCACCACAGCATGTAACACTCGCTAACCAACTTTGGCCTAGTTTTGCACAAACCTGGCTCAGATCTCTACTACTATTAGAGGTGATGTTCTGTACTCTACTGTAAGTAAAATGTTGTGGCAGCTGAGCTAAATATATAAGCCATTATGTTCTATGAAATAATTTAAAAGCTGTTTTAAAAGCTACACCAATATAGAATTGTAACGGATTAGGATTATACAAACCCTAAAACTGTATATTTAAACTAGAGACCATAACATGCTCTGTATGAGCTATTACTTTAGCTTTTTACCGAGTCTAAATAATTTTGCCACATACCTATTCAAAACCATCACAGTAGCTGGTGGAAGTTAGATTACTCAGAGTAGAAAATATGCTGATAAAAAGAATCACACATATGCAGGAATAAGCACGCTAACTTCTCACGCTTCATAGAAGGCTTTTTTCTTTCTTTGCAATATCCCATTTGGTAGAGGAAAAAAATAGACCCCCAAAGGTTCCCGACGACTACTCATAGCCTGGTGTACACAAACATGTAGGAAGCGGAAGCCAAAGGAAGACCAGGTAGAGGTGAAACATCACTTGATGCTTCTAACGACCGTTTCTTGTTTGCCACACTTCACAACGCAGCATCCATACGAGTCCTGGAACTCAGAACATTCTCCTGCACCTCCTCACACTATATTCAGGCTAGTGACAGGGCAGCAAGTTTTTTTACCAGTATCAAGTTGAAGAAAAGAATTCAAAATGCAATCCAGACAAATGGTGAATAACCTAGCTCAACTCAATTCCTGCGGTGCACTGATGTTTTAAAAAAACACTTTGAACAAGTGGCTGCAACTAGTACAACATACATGCCAACAGAATGAACTCAGCAAGGTTCAGTGCCAAGTCCTAATGTTAATGTAAACTGATTTACATGTCCTTGCAACAGAATTCGACTGAATTTATCTCCATCTGTAACACACTTCTTCCTCCCTTTCAAAAACCAAACCCTACTGAACAGAGACGCCGTCAAGGACAAACAGCTGTGCTTGAAGCCCCATCTAGTGACAAATATTGGAATTGCTGCTAAACAAAAGTAAACTCCCAGATACATCACCGTGCTTGGCAATACTGATTTTGCTACTTTCAACACATTTTGAGATGTAGTCAAATTACAAAATGTTTTCTGCAAACTATACAGGACACTTCTCCCAAGAAACTGACTAGCCAGGAAGCAACAAAACCACTGAGCCTTAAAACTTACATACTTCAACAAATCCACCTATTCTGCTGACACTCGCAGCCATAGAATTAGGAAAACACAGACAGGCATTCATGGCATCCTGACCTCGAACCTGCACTTGAACATCTGCCACCTTCCACCCTGTGCCAGGAAAAGGTTACTTCTGCTTAAGAAAACATCCCAAAGGGCGGATTTCTCTTTTACCAAAAGAAAATCCACTCAAAACCTTGCTGCCAAGTTGCAGTGCAGTGCGGCGGGGGAAGACGCATCAGTGCCCAATACAAGGGCAACGCATCACCTCTCTTCTGAACCCACCAAACTGGAACACATCTGCTGGAAAGCAACAGGCTGCCTTGAGCTCTGTCACAACACGCATCCACACTTTCCTTCAGGGCCATGAGCTCCACAGTCCGTACATGTTCACCATCCCCTTAACAAAGTTTCCCTCTGCTACCCAACCTGCAGACAGGTAATGCAGAAGAAAATTCGCAGGGTAGCTTCCTTCTGAACTCCCTGGCCTTTAACACAACTGAGAAGTCATCTTGTTCTGACTTTCAGCGGCAGTCAGTGAGCTGTTGGGTTCAGAGACCACCACATCCATGCCCTGACCACTGGGAGACACGCTTGGGCGAGGAGCAGAGGATCTTTGGTCTAACACTAGCTCTGTATTGTTTTCCAGGTGGCAAGTTTCCAGACCTCTGCAGGTCTGGGGAGTTGAAAGACTTGCAAACTAAATGTTTTAGTGGGTGGGATCCCCTCAAGCAGCGGAGACAGCATGCATGCCCATCTGGTAGCTGGTATGGCTCCAACGCAGAAGGGACAATATTTGAATCTCGCTGACCTTGAAGAGACAAACCCAAGCCCAGAATTTACAAAAGCTGCCAACATCAAATTATTATCAGCTGTAACTAAATGATCTGTTCTTTTTTTTACCTTTAACTCTTAAACTGCTTACAAGAGTTGAGGCTGGGAAAAAAAGGCAAAAAAAAGGTCCTTCTGTACAGTCTGAACTTTGACAGCAAATAGTTCATATCAAGATAGAGGAAGAACTAAATGGCAATAGACATGTTCCTCTGTTTCATCTTCTCAGAGTCAAGCATGACCTAGCCATGAATGCAAACATGCCACATAAATTCTACTGAGTATTTCCACTGTCAGTCTATATACGCACTAATCATAGGAATTACTGCTTGAAAGAGAATGATTTAAAAAAAAAATATTATCTCAAATTCCCCAATCTAAAGGGTCTTTCCCAGAGGCATGGAAATCTTGGTGTCCAAGCTCTTTCACAGACACATGAAGTTAGCTGACAGCTGAAAGCTTAAGGGAAGCACTACAGCTAATCCATCTTTCCTACTGTAACATATACTCTAGATTTAGCATAAACATCATGGCCACGAGTGTTTACTCAACCCTCAAGTCCTCAAAGTTTATGATTCCAATTCAACTTTCCCTGTCTCCTCCTCTTCTAGAATAGCACTGTCCACAGAGAGAAAGCACCCTACCAGAATAGCTGGAGTTTATCTTCAGCCAGAAGGAACCTTGAAGAGCCTGGGAGACAAATGCTATGTATACCATCTGCTGCCTAGACTTGGCTTCTGGAGTATACAGTATAATTACAGTTTTCCCAGAGGTCTTCGCTATTATCCAGGAACACAGCACGCAAAACAAAAGGAGATATTAAAGCAATATATTTGGCAATGACCTGTCGCTGTTACACAAAATAAGGCTATCCACAACGTTCAGAGCTAACGAAGCCATAGCTTCCATACAAAAGATACAACCAATAAGCTCCTACTTAAAGTTCCCATTTTACAATTTGAATTTGAGGCACTAATCACACATCTGCTAGACATGGAAGAAATGCCTGTCAGTAACATATTAGAAGAAGACTGGACCCCAGCACACAAGCATTCCAGCAGCACATCTCCTAGACAACAATTACTGGAATGTGAACAGCATGGTCCTACATTTAAATAGAGATTATTCACAGTGGTTTGCAGCAGGCCGGCATTAAGACTATCAGACATTAGCTGAAGATGTCAAAATTTTTTCAAGTGCTAGGCATCTTTAGGGAGATTAGACATATAAATACAATGTGGAACAACAATATGCTTTACCCACAAATTTTATACACTTCTCTTGCTGTCTTCGGACACAAGAACAGTAACTGACGCAGAGTGGGGCCCTTCAGTATGTCATTTCAATTTGGTAGCAAACTACTGTGGTTCTTCTGGGTTTGTTCTTGACTTTTCTTATGTTGATTTCAGCTGCCATGTATTAATTTGTAATGTTAAGCTGGGCACACTCAAACAGCTTTCATATGTAAAAAGAACTTCAAAGCATAGAAGAGCTTGAAAAGCATTTCAGCAAACTTGTCTGCAGAAAGTTCTTCACCTGTCTTTTTTGAGTTGTGTGAAGACAAGAATACTTTCTTCGTTCAGAAGATTACGTATGTTATATCCATTTCCTACAAATAAAAACAAGTTTTCTTTAGCAGCCACTAGCAATTTTTGAAGTCCTGTCTTCAGCCAAGTGCATTATTATTTCATATATTTTAACAGAAGGAATATTAGCTCTTAATCTAGGATGCCACTCTTACAGGCACGTCATTGCATTTCAAAGAGATAACAAGGATACAGCTAGCATCATTTGTTTTAACCTGTGATAAGATTAGAGTGCTTCTCTGCCGAGAAGATTTTCACTGAAAAGAACGTTACGGGCTTGAGCTCTCATCTCTCAAAGCCCACAAGAAAACTTTAAGGTGACTGAATTTAATTTATACCTATAGTAAATCCAATAAAAACTGCACATGGAAACTTATCTGCAGATCTTCAGTTGTGATTTGCATACTAACATGACCACAAATATAGAAACATCTAAAGGGTACTCAATGTCAGGAATAAGCAACATCCTAACATTCATATACAGCCACTCTTGATTAATCACAAAGAGATCACCCACCACAACCATTGCACTGCCCATCCAGGGATACTGAGACAGGCCATCAAGAAGCAGGGAAGAATGGAAACAAAGTATAGATCCTTATGGCCATATGGAACTTTCAGCAGTTTTTTCCCAAAAGCAAACTACACTAAATTGTTTCTGCATACCCCTAAACTTATACAATTAGAACAAGCACACACAAAAAAAACCTTCAAAGCATCAAGCATTAATTGAACAATGATTGTTCAATCAAGACATCATGGTGAAAGGTTAGTGGAAAAACAAGTTGTAGCTTGTAATTGTCTAACGCAGCCTCTTCACAAGAAAGCTGTACATAAGCTCTCTACAGCTTCATGAACAGCCTGCTTTCCAACCACTACAAACTCTCCTGACTAGTGTCTTGCCCACCGAAGGATGGCTTCCCACATGGAGTTCATTCCACTTCTATCTCAGAAGGGGAAAATCAGAGGTGTCTAAATTCTCAGCAACCCACATGAAGTTACAACCCGTTCAAAAAGACATTCTGCACTTTCCATATATCAAGCACAAAGTGTAAAATACGATGAACTGATCCAAATGGAGTTTCATAATTTTAGGTAGAAAAACCAGCAAACAGGTGGTGACCAAAATAATTATATTAACTACTACTATATTAAGCTGTCTGTGAAGTTTCCCCAACATTATAGCTAGAGACAGAACCAGAATAGCACAAGAAATTCACTCTTAGAACTTGGTAGTGTCATCAAAAACTTTGAGGCCAACTCACATAAGCAGTGTTCGTATCACTGCATTCAAAGGATAGGTCATCAACCCATGCCCAGTGTAGGGTCACATTCCTTTCTTCATAACCCTATACTTTCCCCCTCAAACTAATCTCTTCCCATCATTCAGCTCGGTTTTGCGTCCTAGCATGCTAATTCAGTCTCATCCGTCTCACAAACTGGTTTTAAAAACATGTACTGACCTGCTGGAACATAGAAGAAGTCCCCTGTAGTCAGATAATATGATGTCCGATGTAAGGTGACAATAATTTTTCCGTGGATAACATGGAAAGCCTTAATGAAAGCCAAAGGGTTCTAAGATTAGTAATGTTTTCTTTTCAAACATTTAAGAAAGTTATCTAAGAAAATGTACGCTTTGTTTTGCATACATGTTGTAACAAAGACCAAAAACCAGATAAGCTAGCAGAGCTGCAATGCCCTTTTCCCACCCTGCTGTAAAATAAGATGCACAACTTAAAAGGGGACTGGGGGCCAATTTTGTTGATTTGATACTTCTGTCTTGCCTACAAGATCCAGACAGTAAGCATACATACAGGTTTAATGTGAAGCAAAGCAGGGCAACGCGCATGCAAAGTACCTCTAGCAAGTTTCTTTGGTTGTAACTCATTTCACAACTGAAATGACTCATTAATGTTTCCTCTCTTTATTTGCATTATAGGGAAAAAAAAAACCCCTGTCAGCTTTATATGCTACTGCCAACCATTCTAAGATTTTCTGTTTACATAGTCAATTTTTATAAAAATAGGAAAAAAGCACACTTACTATTGTATCCATGTGGACAAACTGGTGTCCCTTTTCTTTAAATGGTTTCAAAATCAATCTACCAGTGGCAAAAGCAGATGTATTTAAATTTTTATATATTTCTACTGATTCATCTTTGAAGAAGTGACAGCTTTCAGTGCTAACACATTCTACAAAAAAAGTCCAGGAGATTAACATTAATGCTAACACATAACAAAGTCTTGTTACTTGCTCAGTAACTACTTATTAAATCATATGCATTACATGTTGTTTCAGTCCAACACCCCCAAGACCTAGACTGAATATTTAGCTGAAAAATCAGGACACTTTTTGTGTCTCCCTCAGAATTTTCTCCAGAAGAGCAATGAATATTTCAACAGCTCACCTTTTTATGCTCAATGTGGCATGAACACATTTTTTTCTTATCAGTCTAGACACTTACTACGTAATTCAGAAAGGCCCTTGGTCACATCCCTACAACTCACCTAGAAGTACTTCCTCACTTGTTGCTGGGTCCAGTACAGCGGTTGGCTTAGAAGTATCAGCTAGTGTGTGATACAAATCTGCAGGTATGTCACTTCCTGGGGAGAAAAACACAAAAAAAAAAAAACACACCAGAAAAATAATCACTCTACATTTTTAAAACTTAACCATTTAACCACAACTTTTCCATAATTTTAGATTTCACACTTAAGTGCTCAAATTTGTTTTATTAAGTGACTAAACAGACTTTCTTCATACAAAAGGAAACCATCCATAACAATTCTTTGAAAATGTAATTTTCATTGGAATTATTTCTGTGAGTAATAGCTACAGGGTCTCTAAATCCCGAAGAATTTTCCAGGGGAATGCGAACTATTTATCCTATCCTATTAACGACAGTATTTACTCAAAAGTATCTGCGTTTTAAGAGAAGTGCTTTTCTAGCAACAGATGCTGAGAGGATATAAAATACAGGACGAAGTATGAAGAACAAGTTTTTTCCTCTTACCTACTGCTGATGGGCATCAGGAGACTTAAGAGATAAAGTGTTCAAAAGAATAAGCACATGTTCAATTATCCTTTCCTCGAGAAATACCATTACAGGAATCTCACTGTAAGTTGTAAATCAGAGAACTACTACTATCATAAAAAGGATTTTTCCAGAGAAGGAAATAGCCTAAGAGTTGATGACAACCTTACATTTTTCAAAAAGAGACGAGACACTGGAGAATGTTCATGACAAAATAAATATCCCAAAGCTCTCCTGCAGAACTCTCTTAAGCAGTCAATTTTAGCTCTATAGTGCACAAGAAATTTCTTTAAATGCAGTCAGAACAAGGGTGTTAAAGGCAAGCTATAGCACTTTATAGGCACTCATGGCTGCTTAAATACTCTTAGGCCAAGACAGTCCAGTGGCAGGAAGAAAGTTACTATGTTTGAAATAGTTTTGTTCCAACATAACCATCTCTCTATAAACAGAAGCAGCAACGAGTGCAACGCTATAGCTATAATCACAGAGTTTTTATCTTATCAACACAATTTTGGAATTTGTTCTAGAAATTCAACTCAGCTGATGGTCCTTATATACGTTACTTAAGATTCAACGACACTAGCGAACGATTGTATCTCAGGATGAATGCCTGTTAAAAAGGAAATCTATCACTTCTGGAAGACAGCTCAAATGCGCCTAAAGCAACCAATAATTCTTATAAGATACAGTATGAACAGTCACCAGCTCAGGTTTGCATGGACTGCAAATGATTTATATTAAAACATAAACTGTACTTAGACCAAAGGTTGATCTAGACCAGGATGCTGTCTCACATTAACAGCCAAACGCAGGTACCCCTTCCATCCCCAAAAATGCTGTAACAGAGTAAAGGCATTTCCATATCTAACACAGAGCTCACATGCTTTATTTAGAGCTATTAAGTCTTCTGTGAATTTATCTAGTTCTTGCCTTGAATCGACATAAATATTTTTATCCATGGTATTCTGGGGCAGAGAGCACACAGTGAGAAGAGCCACCTTATGTTGCCTGAAAAACCCAGCTCTCACCATCTTCCTTACACACCTTCTAGTTCTTGTGTTTAAAAACAAACAAATAAAAAAACAACAGAACAAACCGCAATTTACTTATTTTCCCCTCCTCCATGCCACTCATGATTTTATAGGTCTTTTTCACACCTCCACAGTATTCTCTTCAGTGCTGAGGAGCCTTCCCCACATAGATGCTTCTTGTACAGAAGTCCTTCCATGTTCTTGACAAGCTTTCTCTGAACCTTCTCTAGTCCTACTACCTTCTTTTTGAGGTAAGGAATAAAATTAACGTGTACACTCTAGAAAATCAGAAATTTGTACCAACATTGAGTGTTCTCTTTCTTATTTCTCCAATTATTATTTCAGCCCTGATTTAATTTAGAACTGTGTCAGGACCATGTGGCATTTTCCATGTTTGTTGGCATTTGTTTTATTTGTTCTATAACTTCACACGGAAATGTTTCAGTCTCAAACAAAAGCTCTAGACAGTCCCCATAAAGAAAGGTTCTTTATCATCAAAACATCTTCCACAGAGACCACTGCAAAAATAATATTGCTTTTGGATTTTGACTCTATCCCTCTTTTCTGAGCACTACCTACATATTTATTACCTACTGGTCACAGAGGCTCTAGCACAGCCTCCTGTTCCTGTTTGTTTAAACATGGATTCATTGCCCACTTTTAAACATTTTATTACGCACTGTTCTTAAAGCTCTCTCTTCACCTGCCTTGTTCATTTGTCATATTTGACCTACAATAGCTTAAAACTCTATTGACACTGTATGCTGCCTTTTCAGAAGTGATAGTACGGGTATCAGTAAAATGACCAAAAGTTTTTATACCTTAACTGTGCATTATGAAACTAAACACGTTAGCATCATTAATGAATGAGCTGGACAGAAGTACAGCTTATTTTCTTCAACCCCTGCTTTAAAGGCATCACAACACTTCTGAATATGTCCTGTATCTCTTCCTTTCTAACACTGAGAAGTTAAGCTTTTTAAGACAAGATTACGCAGCATTGCAACAGATACAATAAGAACAGTTTTTTCCACATCAAATCACATTAATGCATTTCATTATAAAATTATTCTCACCCAGAGAGAGCTGAGTTTTTATAGGAGAAAAATCTTACAACCACGGAGTATTGGATTACGGAATTTTTTTTTTTAAGTACCAAAAGAAAAAAAGTCTGTGTTCATACTTGTTTCATCTCTTTTCTGCTTGTGACCACCCTTCCTCCGTATAATCTTCCTGTGAGGTTCTGTTTCTGGACACACTATTCCACTAATCACAAGCCCTCCTGAAAAAAAAGAAAGTTAAACAAAGTTCACTAACTCCTAATAATTTTACAAGAATGAAGACTTGCACAACCAACAAGCATTTCAGCTGAGAATATATATCCTAGATGATGAACTTTTGAGATAGTTTCAGAAAGCTACAACAAACCAAAAAGCTTTTCAACAAGTATTTCGGAGTACAATGCAACTTGAGACTTTCTGAAAATAATTTGATCATATTTGAGTCAAAGAACGTTTCAGAAAGCCGTGACATATGAGTCAATTTTTAAAACAAAATATCACTTTTAAGGACACCAAGAGATACTATTTTCAAGCAGACTAATTAATTAGGAAAGGACCAAATTAGGCTGAACTGTCAGAAAAAATCCCTGAGATCAAGATATATTCTATCACTTAGGGAATTTAACACTGAGATTGGATAAAAAAATTATAGTATCTGCTCTGGAGAACAACTCTCGTACAAAGAGAAACACTCCAATGAATGATCCAGTAGATTGTCTCTTTTTCTGGTATCATACAGAATCTTTGATGTAATAAACCTGCTAGTACAGAGAAAACATTTTGTTCTTCCCTAAACAGTTAAGGCAAGGGTACTTAACATGCTCTGCTGATACTATTTCTAGCTGACACAGGAATATCAGGAGAGAAAGACTACACAGAAAGACCACTAAATAGCTGGATACTATAAATAATCTACTTTTTTAAAAAATTACCAAATAGTAAGCGTCTCAAAGCTTTCATGGCACAAGATCAACACACAGATTTTTCTTTACTGCCCTATCAGGAGAAAGCAAATAGGTACTTTGGAATTAATACCTGAAGGCCTCATCGTATAGTTTACACGCTCGCCTCGCCAATATTCCAGAGGTCTTAGTCGTATCCTTTTTGTCCGACGAACATTAGGTGTGTTGGAAGGCATTACTAATTTAAAGGATGAAATCATTAAGTATGAAAGGAAAATTCAGAAATGGAAAACATTAAAGATCCTTTCCTGTTGTTCTGTACCAGGGGTCAGCACTTCCCAGCTGATATTTATATCAGATTGCTGTCATGACAGGAAAAGAGAATCAAGTATTGCTAAAAGCCTTCTTTTGCACGCAACAGTATTTCACTCTCCTTTTTTCTGAATAATCACCATGCTGACTTTACATTACATTTCATTCTATATATCTTAGTGAATTACTGAGATACGGACACAAGCAGAAGGATTAGGGACTCAACCACAAGGAGCAGTAAACATGCTACAGCTGTGAAGACAAAGCTCTTGACAACAACTAAGAACCGTGCCTAAATCTGAGGGATTTCATTAGCAATGGTGAACAGGCACTGCCTTGGTTATGGCAAAAGAATAGTAACAGAGACTGCATAAGCAGTCCCTCTTCCAGATTCTCAAGTCCCATCTCTGAGGTCCACAAGAGCAGCACTTTTGCCAACAGAAACTTCATACATTTCCAAGACTTCTCAGATATTTATCTTCAGATTTACTTATTACACAATCTCAACTTCCAATTTTTCTCAGCTGCTATAGATGAATACAGTAAGAATTTATATTTTAGTGTTTGTAAGAAAGAATAAAAGCCTCTTAAGAGCTGAGAGCAAATGAGTCAGGAATATCTAACTGCTAAAAATAAAGACGCTAAATAAAAAAAATTGCTGAAATAGTATTTGAAGGTAGACAACTATAGCATTGTGCATAATATAATAATGAAGGGAATAAAAACCAATAAAAAGAGATTAGTATGAGACTACAGTTGACTGCATGTCCATTGTTCCATGCTATCCAGACTCAGACCACCACAGAACGAAGGTTATTTGCGCCCTCAGTTACACTCTGTGAAACTAATTCAAATTCTTACTGTTCTCACTGAATTGTAAGCACTGTCTTGACTCAATATTAAATGAAAAATGGAAATGTGACAGTTAAGATAATGGTTGAATATAGTAATAAAAAAAGAAACACTAGAACTAGTTTTTAAAAGTAACTTAAAAATCAGAGCAGGGTTATAGTACCCTGAAGAACCAACAAGCCTTATCTGTAAATACTTATTAACATACGAACCCATTTTTAGGTGCTTTCCTGTGTCTCCTTCAGCAAAGTCTACATCAAGTTGGAAACGCATCTGTATTTATGCACTTAAATTGAGATATTTTAATATAAAAATCTTACCTATTTTATGCCTTGCTATGTTGTCAGACAACAGATTTCTTACTTGACAATTCAAGTCTTCAGAATTATCTGAAAATACATTCAAAAAAACACCACTCCAGGCATTTACTATTCCTGACTTTTATTCAATATACCCACTAGAAGCAACCAAAGGTAATACAAGCAGAAATTCCAATGTTAGTGTTCCCACTAACATTTTTTTCTTTAAACATGTATGAAACCCAATGCAGATAAACAGTATATGTAGTTTTTAAACAGTGTAAGCTTGAAAATTACACAAAAGCTATATATTCAAGTAAATATTCTTCACACCCATCCCTCTGATAAAACAAACATTGGCAAATTATAACAACACATACAATTTTATTGATGAAAGTGCAGAGTCATTCATCTTTATACCATCCAAGCCTAACTTTTGAACAAACTTCTCAGACAATACACAAGACTAGGTCTCTGAAGAAAGCATTGCATGAACCAAGAACATTCACAACTGGCTCTAAAACACTAACGAAAAGACCTTCTGTCCCCAGGGCTCATATTCATTATGACAATATGCGTAACTCATGTAGGGAAACTTCAAAGAAAACCAGGATATTTTTAGGCAAACAGGCCACGATTCCACAAGGCTGTACAATCTGGCCTAGGGTGACCTGAAGTGATCGTATATAGTACCATCATATGGCAACACACCAAACTGGTACAAACTGAGTTCAAAAAATTTGTTCAAACTATTTGGGAAGAATAACTTTACCCTGGTAGGCTTGATGCCAAACCATGTAGCACTTGTCCTTCCAAAGCTAACTCAACATAAAGCTGGCATACTGTACCATATATGTACTTGGGCAGAAATGTGACCACAGCCAATGCAATCTGCATTTCTTATTCTGGACAAGCAAAATATAACAGAAATTACTGTAGCAGCAATTACAGCTTCTAAGAAGCTTACACATAAAATGCAAGAAAATACCAATTTTAAACATTACCTGAAGATGTATCATCATGTTCACAAGACTTACTTCGGGAAGCAAATTTATCACACTGTTCTAGAACAGGCCCACTTCTAAGGAAATTAAAAAAAACCACACCTGCTTGAATATGTTAAATGTCAAAGGAACATTACAGCACTACCAAGAATATCAAATTTAAGTTTTTTTCAGATTATGTGGGGTGGGGTTTTTTTTCCCTTCTAAACATTCATCTGTATTGATTAGACACTGAAGCAAATGACTGCCAGTTCAGAATCACAGGTCTGAAATTCATCAATTGCTCCACTGCTTGGTCATCGGGCAGACACACTAGCATTCACACCTTCTCTCTAAACAGGTTTCCTAAATGTCTTGTAACTTCTTTTTCTTTTTTCTCCCTCCCAGAAGAAACAGACCTTCTCCTCTCCTCTATAGCATTACCTTTCAAACAATTTTCCACAGACAATGCTTATAGAAGTGTTTTAAATAATTGTTTTGCATACCGTAAGCAAAGCACAGTAAAGCAGTTTGTAATTGTAACTTGTAACATGTATTCTGTCATAAAATCTCCCTCATAAAAATGACAATAATTAACATGTATATAACTCAAAAATCGCACACTAATGCGGAAGCAAGCCTCAAGGAAAAATAAATCCCATTTTTACTATGACCCCTTATTCGTGATAGGAAGAAGAGTTTTATTAGTTTAACAACTGTATTAGCACAGTATTTAAACACCTCAGGCATAAATCATGAACCATTTTCTGCTAGGTTCTTTGCTAGTAGAACACAGAACACAGTGGCAGTACCAAACAGGTATTTCATATGAGTGGGGCAGAAGTGGGATTAAATGCAAGTTTTACAGACAACTCAGGAAATTACCTTTCGTGACCCATAACCTTCTCAACTGCAAAAGCATCTCTAGAAGATAAAAAAAATGTTATTATTACTTTTACCGTTAAGTCAATTTTACTTACTGCAAGGAATCTGTAGGTCAATAATTTTATGTACTGAACAGAACCATAAAAAAGACATTTAAAAAAAAATTTTAAAAAGCAGTTATTAAAAACTCTGGTTAAAGAAATGTCCTCTTTTGATTACCAATCCTTAGTAAAGTTCCTTCCACAAAAATAAATATAACCCAAGGATTAAACACTGCATTTTTCTCATTTTATAAACAAAGTAACAAACCTGACAGTGAAGTTACTCTACGGGTGTTGGGGTTGTGTGTGCATGTGTCTTTTGCCTTTTGTCTTTTTCTTTGTTTTTAAACTGGACCTGCTACTCAAGTCTCAAAAGAACACTTCAAAAATTCCAGCACAAGTTTCCTTATGTAGAAGCAGACACTAGACTTGGCACCCACCTTTGAGAACAGGATGTTGATTACACCACTTGGTTTCTTTATTAGGTATTCAAACAGTCTGAAACTGTCACATAGTTCAATTGGGCCATTTACGGCTTAAAAGTTAACAAGATGTGTCCAATTATGTACCAAGTTATACCACACTTGTAAAGAATTACATAAAAAGCTTACTGTAGTCCATGTTGCGTTTTACGTTTTCTTTTTTTACTTTTTATTTTCACATCTGATAACTTCTGGTTTTTTCTTGGCATGTCCTGTACAGAAGAGCTGTCACAATTCAGTCGAGATTCAGTGTCCTCAGGGTTTGAGCAAACACCTTTACTGGTTCTGTGAGGAATCTTTTCAGGTATCTTCCCTGAAGACTTAGCTGACAACCGTTTGTTTTCAGAATTCTTCACGCTGTCCACGAGATGGTGTATTGCTTTTACAGGAGTTTTGTTATTTGCACCACCAAGTGACTCCAGTGTGTGCAATACATTTTTAGGATTTTCAGACTTAGCCAACGTCTGAATCACAGAAGTCTGTAATTTCTGATGCAGGGGTGAGGTAAAGACTTCATTTAGTTTTACAGGCTCTCTTTCAAGTTCTTCTTCACCAGGTTCACTGTCAGAACTCTCCTCTCTTTGTAACTGAGGCTTTTTACTGCTAATTTTCTTGACAGATTTTTTCAGCTTGTTCCTTGTACTTTCTGCCAGTCTCTTAGCTACTGCCTCCTTTGGAAGTTTCTGTTTAGCAGTTTTTTTCTTGTGAACTAAATGCTGAGCAGCTTTTGAAGCCAACTGCAGATACTTGGAAGACTTGAGATTCTTTTTCGGAGACACAGTCCACTCTTGCTGATGCCCAGCTGAGGGCATAAGTGAATCCTCACTTGACATCACCCTTGTTTTACACTGCTCTGCATCAGATGCTTTTGTTTCCAATTCAGACAGTGACAACATCAGTTCTTCAGCTTCTAGTTTCCAGGATGTGTCCCTTCTCTGGTTTGGAGAACGTTGCCTAAGTGCATCCTTTTCAGTCTTTCCTATCAATACACAAAACACTTCTACGTTAGTATCTTTTCCCATTAAATCTGAGGATATATGTTGACATCTGAACATAGAAAAATAAACCAAAGAATGAAAAAAAGAAAACCAAGTATCACAAAACCAGATTTTCCCCTGATGGGTAAAAAAAGGTTTTCTCTGAACTACAGCATATGAAAAAGTCAAAACAGACTTTTTGGTGTACTTCCAGTATTTCCTAGCAGAAAAAAAGGACAGAAATATTACATTTGATCTGCTTTCCAGTTTTCCAGATAGAGACAGGAGCAAAAGCTTGCAAGTATCAACCTTTGTCTCCTCATAAGAAAAGGCAACAATGCTAACTTAATTTTTGATGTCCTAAGAGGAAGGGCAGGGTAGGGGGGAGGGCACGTAGGGAGAAGAGCAAAGACCCTCTGCCTCACTGCCTTACATACATGCAAACCTAACTGTGCAAATGAAACATCAATTAGGAATCCATTAATGTCTCTTATCTACTTTATCCTTATCTCTGAATAAACAACCACAAAAATATCCAGTAATATGACCTGGAAGGAGAAGTCTGAAGACCTATTAAATAACTTACCCTTACAAGTACTGGTTTGCCTTTGAGATTTAAGGACTTTTCCATCACTGTTAGAGACTGGATCTGATTCTGATGCTCCTTCGAAGTCATGTACCCTGACATTCAAATCATCCATTTTCTGTTCAGTAAACGCTTCAACCTGTACTTTTCTGTTCTTGTCTTTCTTATTCTCTGTCTTCTCATTTTCAGACAGCTGAGTTTTAGAAACAGGAGTTGCAGAGCCATCTTTTTTTGATTTTTTGTTCTTATGGGGTATTGAAAACCAAGAATTAAAAGATACACCATCCGAATCATCAATTAAAAATTCACATTCATTTTCTATTTCTACATCTTGATCTTTCACAGGAGGAGGTGATGGTGGTGATATTGAGGCTGAATACCTAAAAAAAGGAGGGACAAATTATTCACGTCATTTCAGGATAAAAAAAAATTTACTTTCAGTCTTACAAATCTAGTGGTGACTCTAGAACACCTAAACACTCTACAGGACATTCCTTGGAAGAATTATTATAAAGTCCATCATTCACTGCCCTTTAGCTTCTAAAAAGGGCACTAGGCCTGCTTTTCCTTGCTTTGACCTCATATTCACACCTCATTATTTCCCAGATGCTGGAAAGTCAATTTCCTATCTAACCAGTCAGATTCACATAGGCTCTGAAAAAGACTGCTTGATCACTGCTGACTTCAGAAACACGTGAGGTTTTCCTGAATCCTCCAAGCTACCTATCAAAGCATCTCAGGCTCAATCTGAAACACGACTCAACAGCTACATACGATTTTATGGCAGACAAAAGCAACAGCACTGTTAAATCCCAACAGAACAAAACTTCGAAACAACTATTCAAACCCTTTCTCTAGTAGCATTTTTCAGTAATGCTGGACTATCCCAAAACATTCTCCCAGACTATGTTTATACGTAAAAGGATGTTGTTCCAATACCCAGGACTGGGTTATTTTACTAGCAAATCATGTTCTACATTAAGCCTCAAAACAAACCTTTTTCCAAGCGTGCCTGTTGCTACAGCTGCTAAGACAACTGAAGAGAAAGACTTCTCTTTCTGTGCAGAAGATGTAGCAATACATTCTGTTCCTTGCACGAGAACAACCTTCTCATCTCTCCCAGTCTGAGGTCCTTCCAAATTTTCAACTTCCACGTGGCTCTTCACTGCAGGAGGACTATTTTGGTCATCAAAATGTAATCTATGTATGAGAAACAGCATTCAAATACAATGCTATAAATCCTGAGTGCACATTAAAGTATTGTGTGGATGGACAGATGCTCTCATTTCCTCCTGATGACAGTGTCTTACTTCTTATGAATGAGATTCCATTTGTTAATTTGCTGAAACACAGGTTCCCAGCATAGCAACAAATGTCCAAATCAATGAGGCAACATGGGGGCAGCTTGTGACTCGTGATCAAAGTGCTGCTCAGCAAGACAAATTCCTCATTTCAGGAGAATGTGCTTCAGAAATTGTCAGGTTTCCCACTCCCTAGGCACACCCTCTTCCCAGTCTCGCTCCATCAATGGGAGTCAAGGGGATGAGCAGCAGGCCCTCTCTATAATCTGCCCTGGAGATTCAGTCCTCCAGGAATGCAGAACTGTGGCTGGAACCACTGGCCACTACTGCAGCTGGGCTTCAAATTTTCCAAAGAGGAGATAATGATCACAACTGAAGTTGTTCTGTTTTGTATAAAACATTTGTATATTCAGAGGGAGAGGGACAATGACTGCTTGCCTCTGCTAAAACAAATTTCTTGTTAACTTTCAAGGTCAACACTGTCAACAAGATTCACTGAAAATGTCTAGACTCTCTGAGAAGCTGACGATTTGGGGCACTTCCCTGGGAAAAAGGAGTTCAGATTTATTCTGACAGGCTTCCTGCACCTGGGTACTGCACTTTTGGCAATCAACCCTTGCCACCAGAATATTTAATAAAAGAACAATTCTGCCCTTTCTAAACCCAGATATGGAAATTTTCTAAGCTTGGAATTATTTTTTATGAGTTCACAATCCAAACTCATAAATGACTGAAACCACCGTGTTTATTTACTGTAGGGGGTGAGGGGGTGGGGTATGGGGGGCATAACACCACCACCATGTTCAGCTCTACTTACGTATGTACAGGAGAACTGTTTGCTTCCTCCATAAGAAGAGGTGATCCAACAAACCCATTATCATCCTCAGGGTCCGAAGACACGGCAGGACTTCTGCATAGTGCTTCAACATATTTTAATACATTATTTGTTTGTCTTTTAGACACAGGAGACACTGTTTTTTCAGAATCAGCTACATAATCATGTATTGCAGGCTTCAGGGGTGATTCTTGTGACCATCCTGACATATATAGAGAACCGGTTTAATTGTTCTACTCAAAACCTTACAAAATCCCAAGAAATAGTTACCCAAAAAAACTTAATTCAGTAACAGTGCTACCAACCTCTGCTGCTGACTGTTTTCAGTTGTGACACAGGTGAAAACTCTGCAGAACTACAGGCTCCTTTCACAGAGTTAGTTAACGCTGCTTCTGGCTGTCATAGTTGATAACGAATAGTGAGACAAAGTAAAATACTTGATAAAGCAACAGTATGTTGACAGGAATACACATTTCTACAGAATACGATATAATTTCCTTCCCTTCACTCTTACTCATTTGAAGCACATTTCTATTTTAACAAAACACTTCAATTTTCTAGCACATAAGACTTTTCTAAAGACTTTCTAAAACTAAAACAACAACAACAAACAACAGGTAAAACAGTATGTAGAGTAAAAATCAATTTGCAGCTTTGAACAGACACCCTGTTAGTCCACAGGAAAGCTATTTACTCTTTTAGTTAGAATGAATGAATTTAATTTAATTCATCTTTATTAAGCCAGGTTGAGGTTTTGCAAGAATTGCTTCGAGATTAGACGGCATTATAACATCAGACTAAAGTAAACAAACACCATTATAAAGAATGCCTGTTCTCAACACTGCCATTAATAGACTATGCTAGACTATCCTGTTTTTACAAAAACTACTAGAATCAAAATATTAAACCTAAATGTACAAACTAAATTATTCGCATCATTCTCTTAGACAGCACATTAACAAGTCCTTCAACTTGTTTCCATTCTTCAACAAAGTTACAGATACACACAATTACTGTACAGATAACCGTTTATCAGGAGTTGACAAGCTGCTTTTATACAAGAATCATTCAATTTTACTATCCATCTGATCGCTAAGAACTGTGTCCACATATCTGGCAAACTGACTGAAACCAACCCCAACGGAGTGCAAGACAGCTACAGCCACCATCAGTTATAAGTCAAGTGTGCCTCAATCTGAGACCATGAGAAATTTATCTACCCTGGTCAAAAGCTGAAAAAGCTTTCATTAGCAAAAACCCAAGAAAATAAGCTATTAAATAAATCTAGTTACAGAATATTTACTATTAGAGCACAACCAACTAAGAAAAAAACATTACCAACAACTATTACAGAAAGTTAAATTATAGCCTATATACTAATACAAGCGACATATGGAGCTTATTCATTGAACACTCATACAGAACTAAATCCTTCAGAATTAAACTTGTACCCCGTGAAACTGTACCCAATGCTACACTGTGACACTGCCGTAACTAACTTACCCTTTGACTCTGTATCGAAGTCCTCTTCTCGTTTCCGACAACAGGAGTTGAGCAACAGGTTGCACTCGGAGAGTTTATTGTAAGATCACTGCCACAATCTATAAAGAAAAAACTATTAAATAGGGGATGCTTGGAATCGTCCGGGTTTCATTTATTTTAACAAGCTGCTAAGGCTAGTTAAGGTCACATAAATTCAAACAAGAAAGAAAACAGATATTTGGGAAGGAGATTACCTTTGTAAGACAGCTAAGACACAGTTCGAAGTGGCTAGGAATGGGGTGCTTTTAAAGCCTGTCAGAAAGACTTTATTTTTATCCATTTTATCTCTGTTTTTTATTTCTATTTATTTACCACTAAATACAATACAAGAAAGAAATTATTTTTTTCTTTAACCAACAAATTAAGCAAAACACCAGATAAAAGCTTACTTTCGAAACAATCCCGTATGAGTTTCAGGACATTTTGACCTGGTTGTATATCAATCTTATTTCTAGAAAGAAGAGGGGGGGGGAAAAAAAATTCAATCAAAAATACTAAATGCTTCTATCCCAGCAATATAAAAGTAGTAAAGTTCTTGCTACTTAGTATCTTAGATTATTATTTCCACTAGTCCCAACTTTAATATATTTTACCTACCATTTCTATGCACAGATACCTGCAAAGAAACTTGTCTAAATGCGGATTCCAGGACAAAAAGCCCCACTGTCACAGAGTATGACAAGAATGAAGAAATCTCTCTTAATAAAAGAAAACATAAAAGTACTGCGATAGCCTTCAGGTAAAAGAGCTTTGGGATGGATACAGATTCTCGTGTGAAATACATAAATTCTTTAAAAATCAGTCCTCGAGTAATATGTCGCCTGCACAGTGATCCAGTCTCAGCAGACCCAGAAGTGAGATGTCTAGGCCGCACATCTCTTGCTTCATACAAGGAGTCTTCCTCTGCTTCTCTTTCTACCGTTTATCCACAGTTATTCTGTGCTTCTACAAAAGCTTCAACAGTAAGAATTGGCTTGAGGTATCAAATCCATAAGGAAGCGAACAGCTCGGCTACTTGGATTACTACTGCAAACCTCCCCAGGACAAATGAAATGGGCAGAAGTGATCCACCAGCCAGACCATGTTAATCAAAACCAAAATAACACAAGAAAAGCCATGGAGTATTTCTCCCATAATGATTATTATATGCCTTCAAAAACAGGTAATTTGGTAGATATGGTAAGTTCATGAAATGCATGGCTAAAAATGGATTCTAGTAACAAAAAGCTCATGGACTTCTGACATGCCTTTAAAGAAAACTACAGCACTTCAGCTACTCAAACTCATCTCCAACATTTACCAGCAAAGGCCAAATAAGCCAGAACTCTGCGTGGGCTTCATTTCTCTGCCTCACAAAAGGCAAAACGTTTGCACAGACTACTGCTTCCACGCTCAGGCGGCCTAGTTAGGTGTAGCTTAGGTATAGCTACTCCACAGCCTGCTGCCTCCACAGAGGAATACAAAGGAAATCCTTGGCGCTTCGTCCCCCAGCACAATTTGCTCCTCCCACCACTAAGAAATACAAGAAGTTCGGGCAACATCATATGATCAGTTTAATAAGATACACCCAACAGTTTTGACATTAAGCTCTCAGACAAAAATCAATGTAAGTTTTCCAAACAATGTATCTAAGAATAAAATTTTACATGTAAATTACCCTCCTCCATGGCAGAATCTTGCTCTGTATCCTTTCTTAAAAAGATTCTGTGAAGAAATAAGAAATCAATTTTTATTAAGTGCGGTGACACTCCACGGCAAAATAAATGACCAATCTCCTGCTTCTTGTGTAAGCAAGTCTCGAGGATTCTCTGTAACTAGTTACTGAAGCGCTGTTTTTTCTTGTAATGCTGCAGTAGCTACCACTTCTGTAACAACTGCCAGAAACTCGGCTTTCCTCAAGAACCATCAAGGATCTGTTGCATTTAAAGTCAGAGCGACTTACAGGAGACGTACATGACAGCAATCACAGAGGACCTCAGGGTTTGGTTAACATTTGTGTGATGACTACATAAATAATCTTTTAAGTAAGGAAGAGGAATGAACTACCACAAAGCAAGCTAGGACATAACCTCAGAACACACCTGCTACTCTGTGAGAACTGCTCACATGGAGATTCTTACCCTGTGTTTATCACAGGCAAGACCACCATCGACAAGCAGCAAGAGCACATCAGCTGTTCCATGGCAAAACTAAAGTCTTGATTAACTCCAAGCACTTTATCATACACTTGAACCCTGAGTATAATCAAAGTCATTCGAATAACAGACATGACTCCAGTCATCTATTACCACAACTAGAGTAGTAATAATTCGAACAACAGTATATTATCGGGGTTACTTTCTATGCCAACTAATGAAACAAAGCCTACTGAGCTGGGAACAGGCAAAGACTGTAGAGAATATAAACGGGAAGGAAGGGCAAGCCAAGAAAAATTAAAGAGCTAAGCAGAGTTCAGGTTTTCGCCAACGTGACAAGAAAATGTCTCAAAAAAAAAAAATCCAAACATTCACCTGAAAAACAATTATGACCTCTTCTTTATTTGTGTAAACTGGAATAGAGCGTATGTGCAGTATGGACATTATCTAGTCCTAATACAAAAGAATTCCGCACATTTTTCCTAAGTTTGTCATACCGACATTACTTTGCACTTTATTGTGATTCCTCTTTGCATATCAGTCCTGACAATAAAAATAACCAAAACCACATAAGGATTTATTCCACTGCAACTTTTCAAGATCAGCTTAAACTGGCAGGAGGAAAATCTAGGTCACACGGGAAAACATCTGACCAAAAGCCACCACTTCAGAAACAGTGCAGAACCATATTCCACAGCAAATCAGTCACTCAGGCTTAAATTTCTTCCCCTTGCAGCGGAGGGCAGTATAATTAACTGGCAAGCAACCTTTCATATAAGAAAATGAAAAATTCCTGTAACAGATCTAAAAGAGCTTTTAGCAGTTTCTTTATTGTTATGTTCATACCTCTCTACACACAAAGAGCTTTTAAAACTTCAGTTCCCCGCGTACCTCTGACAGAGGACGGCAGGAGGAAGATAAGTACGTCTCTGTCATGTCCAGACAAGTGCCACTGGTTGTTTACAGGCTAACAAGCGAAAGGAAGAGCCCTCCAGAGACGAGCGACTGGCGCAGCTGCAGGCAGCCTAAGGGAAACCGGGCTCCCAACGGACAACCCCTCACAGCAGCAGCGCCTGTGCCAGCAGCCGGGGCCAGGAGGGAGGGCAGAGCACTAACACCGACCCCGCGTTTCTCACGGGAAGCAGGGGACCCTCCCGGCGCCGTCAGGGGGGGGAAGGACGGGCCCTCGGGCCCGCCCGCCCCTCAGTAGCGCAGCGAGGAGAGAGCCGCGCCCCGACTGTTACGGCACGGAGCGGCCGCTGCCCCCAACGCACACCCCCCACCTCCTCCCGCCGCTTCGCCCGCGCTCTCTCACCAAGGTCTCCGCCATCCCGGGCGGCCGCAACGCGGACGAACACAGCCCGGCCGCGGGACCCGGCCAGGCCCAGGCCCAGGTCCCGGCTCCCGCCCCCGCCTCTTTCAAACCTCGGGCGCCTTCCCGCTGCGCGCGCGTGCTGGCGCCAGGGAGTGCATCGGCCACGCCCCCTTCCCTTCGCCCCATTGGGCGGCGGCGGTTGCGCGCCAAGGAGGGCGGTTGCGTTGCGCGCGCCCCCCGGCAGGCCGTTGTCGCGCCTGCGCAGGAGGGAGCGGCTCCGCCGGCCCGTGTACGGCCTGAGGGGCGGCTGCGACCGGGCTTTTTCCCTCATGGGAAGCGCCCGTTCAGGCCGTCGGTTTTCTAAACGCTGCCACGCATCTACAGTCACCAGAGGTGGCAGCAGTTTTTTCTTTAAAGCATTAGTGAAGAACTCAACAATAAGCGAAAACAACTGCTTGAGAACGTACCACCACACTATCTGACAGTACCTGCAACAGACAGCCCCAAAATACAATTTTAGGTGCTGGTTTTTATCACGCGCTGCCAAGCAGTGAACTAAGCGCTGGCTCAGGAGCAGCAGCCGTGCCAAGCAAAGGTGCAGGTACCCCCATTTATTAGCTTTTCTGCAACATGGAACAGTATAGTCAAATTCTGCTATTTAAACACTATCAATAGACTACACGTACAAAACTCAGCAATTTTGCCAAAATCCATCCCCAGCCCTACTTAGAGATGACATGGAGAATTTACTTTTGCACGTAGCGCTGAATCCCTCTTCTGCTAGAGTTGGTTGGCAGCTGTCTGATCTATCACAGATCACAGAATGGTCGGGGTTGGAGGGGACCTCTGTGGGTCATCTAGTCCAACCCTCCTGCTGAAGCAGGGTCACCTACAGCAGGCTGCACAGGACCTTGTCCAGGCAGGTCTTGAATATCTCCAGAGAAGG
>Ga0065711_1030685_pt1 | contig 31759 bp, 9 predicted proteins | sample Hoacrofraction12_FD_59098 | JGI IMG/M metagenome (GOLD analysis project Ga0065711, IMG submission 59098) | Hoatzin crop microbial communities from Cojedes, Venezuela - Epithelial fraction 12 v2 (version 2) | ecosystem: Host-associated > Birds > Digestive system > Esophagus > Crop | place... | reverse complement strand
CATGTTCAGACGGAACTTCCTGTGCCTCAGTTTGTGCCCATTGCCCCTTGTCCTGTCACTGGGCACCACTGAAAAGAGCTTGGCCCCATCCTCCTGACACCCACCCTTCAGATATTTGTAGGCATTTATTTCAGACAACCGGTCTGCAAACTGACACAAACTGTGCCCTTCGGGCCAGTAATCCCACTGAAGTAAATGGAGCTAATAGTGTGACCAAGAGTTTATAACCTTAGGCCACATAATTGAAGCTCAAAATTCTCTAAAGTGAAACCATTCAGAGGAAATGCACCGTTCAGTGCATTTCAGGACCTGAAATGCTCAAAAACAAAAAAAAATGAAGCTATCAAATATCTTACTCTGGTATTTTCTAAACAAAATTTCAGTTCTTTGGTTTGAAGACACATTTCTTTTAGAAACTTACCATATGTTTTAAACCGTAAAATAAGAAAAGATTGCAATCAAAATAACATAACAAATCATTTAAATGAAATATTTTAGACTCTTCAGAGCTTTTTCTTATTGGTCAGTTCTTAATTCCCTTTTTTCCCTTCTTTTCAGTTTTTAACTCTGGCTTCACTGAAAATGAGAAAACAACCCTGAAATCTCAAAAATGCTTGCATGATTGAAAATGGCCATGTTTAGAATTTCACAGGACAATCAGCATTATGATCACACCTTAAAAAGTACATGCTGTTTTTCATAACATCTAAACTAGAATATAATAATTGAGTAACCAGGAGACTGCCACATGCCAGCCAACATTGGTTGGCATTACTGTCCTAATGGCCAGGGACTTGTACCAAACTGTGCCAGCAGAAGATCAAGTGGATTTTTTCTGTGACACCATAACCATGCCATTCAATTAATGTCTACAAGAAATTCAATATTACTGATGCATGAAGAACTAAAACATGACTTTAAAAGCATACAGCATAACTACAGTAAAAGAGATCCTCAAATGAAAGCCAGTAAAAGAGATCCTCAAACGAAAGCCAGTAAACACTAATCAATATTAAAAGTACTTTCATGAAATGCTTATGGCACATTGCTGAAAGACAGATTAATATTTTTATGCTGGCAAACAGTAATGTCTCTTTTATGCATACAAACTACACGTCAAATCTCTGCTTCAATCTTTTCCTCTTCACAATCATGTCAGTAATTGGCCAATACATTTCAATTAAAAAAGGCAACTTTTTCTATTTAAAGAAAATTGAGTTTAAGTTCACATGAGGTCACTGTATAACAAATACATATCCATCTAAGAATCAAATTTAGCCACTACGTTTGGTCTGAGAACATGTGCAATAAGAATAATAAGTTCTACTCAGATCAGAATCCTAGTGTGAGGTCAATGGACAAATGCAGAGAAAAAATCTTCGTACCAAAGTTTACGATGAAGTTGTATTTCCTGGGCTTTTGTCTCGTTATTAGTATCCTAAAGTAGAAACTCCTATAGCATAACTAATTATTCACAAAAGAAAGGGTTATATCAAATGAAACTGCCTCACAGGGACAGAAAAGACACCTAAGAGACATGAGGGAGCAACCCTGTCCATTCTAGGGAGGCAAAGCTAAAGTGAATTCATTTCAGCAAAAAGAAATGCTGATGTATAATCTGTGTAAGGAAGAAAAGTCCATTTGGTTTCCCCTCTAATCTTCTGCTGTTTCTTCATAAAAAGGAGAGATCTGAGTAAACTAAATTATACCAATGGTGATTTTGGCCTAGTGCTTCAAGAGCTCCCTGTTAACATCTAAGAATGAGACTGACTTGTTAAAGCATGCTGGGATACATTCTATTGCAAAATGTTCTAGGTTGTGCGATGCTCTGGCATATTTTCTGTCTCACCCCCCACCTCTGGCAAAGACACACCTCAAAACATAAATCTGATAAGTCTTATTTCACAATAATTTGTGATTCTGTATTTGCTCGTATTTTTAATATCAGACTGACAGAACAGCTGTAAAGGGGTACTTTTGAAATGTCATACAAAATTATTCATATCACTTCACTTCATCAAGATATTTATAACAGATGACAAAATTTGCTCCTGTGCTATTACTAAGATCGTCCCCACCCATAAGCCTTTTGCAACACCTCATTTCAGTTTGCCTTTGGTGCCAGAGCCTTATCTGTGAAATGAACCCATCAATTTCCAGACAAAAACTGGAAAAAGATTAGCTCCCTCCCTGCTGAGATAAATCACTTCCCAGTGTATTCACTTGCAGACTTCAACATTTTTCATACGGTTTTCACTCTGACTCAATCTGTAAAGGAAAGTTAGCTTCAAGAGAATACATACTTGTGTGATACAAACCTAGAACTGTGGCTCAATTTTCAGAAGTGATTGGTAGCATTATTCTTTAACTACACATAAATGCAAGAAACTATTTAGTTATTTCACATGAATGAGCACGGTGGTTTTTGAGCCAAGCAAAAAAGGAAGAAAAATACACTTATTGCATGTGTTCAGATGAAGCTGACAGTTAAACTTTAGATGATGATTTTAGAAACTCCTATTGTAAAGCTGCAAATGCATTTATGATTCTACATGTGAACATCATAGCACAAACACAGATCCCAAAACTTTCTGGAAATCTCCCAGTTCTCCAGCACCCAAGGTCCCAGTGCAGTGCCTTTTCTCAACTATGATGAATGCTGTGCAAATTCTTGCATTTTAAAAGCAGTTAGTCTTGCATCACTCCAAAATAGATGAAAAATGAGGTTAGACATACAGTCAGATGCACTCAGTCAAACTCATGGAATAAAGAATATTGTCCTCTTTTACAATAAAGAAAGAAAGTGCTACTTAATCCTTTAATATCCAGACTAAATTGTCTGTTCATCAAACATTATTTGTTACAAGTGCCTTTTGAGACATCCAAACAAGCAGATACTGGTGTCCCTTCAGATCATCATCAACAGACTGTTAAGACGTAGTTTGCAAAGGTTTTGGCTTGGAATCACAAAGCAGCCTCTGGAGATCACCTAGGCCAACCCAGCTGCTCAGAACAGGGTCACCCACAGCAGGTTGCCAAGAACCATGTCCAGACAGCTTTTGAGTACTTCCAAGGATGGGACACCACAATCTCTGAGCAACCTGTGCCACTGTTTCACCACCTTCACAGTAAAAAAGTTTTTTCTTGTGTTCCAGTGGAATTTCCTGTATTTCAATATGTGGCCTTTGCCTCTTGTTTCACTAGATACCACCAAGAAGAGTCTAGCTCTGTCTCCTTCACCACCCCCCCATCAGCTATTTATAGGCACAGACAACATCCCCCTGACTTTTCTCTTCTCAAGGCTAAATCCTAGCTCTCTCAGCTTCTCTTTGCATGTCAGATGCTCCAATCCCTTAATCATCTTAGTGACCCTTTGCTAGACTCGCTCCAGGACGTCCATGTCTTTCTTGTACTGGGAGTTGGTTTTTCTTTTATTTTTTTTCCTTCTACCTTTAGATTTAGAAATACGTATTTCACATACAAAATATCTACTACCACAGAGTAAACTTTGGTCCCAAGGTTTCTACTTCCTTAGGCTACAGAAAAGAAAAGGTTTTGGCAAGCCAACTGGTACAATTTTATTGCAAGAAGTACCTGGGAAGGAAAAAAATTGCAGTAATCACATCAGTACAGCAGAGAGCTCTGCTTTAAGGCATTCACTTGTTCATCCGTGTCCAGGTAACAGTCTAGAGGTGGAACCACATGTTCACATGTCCTTTTCTAATGCATCAGATGAAGGTCAAGGTGTCAGGGCCACAGAAACAGCCAAAAAGTGAGGGCTGCCATAGGAACAGGAAGATGAGAGAATCTTCCTCTCTGTTGCCACTGGAGTTACAGTGTTACAGAAGTTACAACATCCTTCCACAGGCTGACACTGGACGGAGGATTTGAACGCAAAGATATTTAACACAAATGTTGGCATATAAGAGAAAGAAACTTGTTTCAGGCTAAGTGAGTTGGGGCTGTTCAGTCTGGAGAGGAGAAGGCTCCGGGGTGACCTTAGAGCAGCTTTCCAGTATCTGAAGGGAGCCTACAGGAAGGATGGAGAGGGACTTTTCACAAGGGGGTGTAGTGACAGGACAAGGGGGAACGGCTCTAAACTAAAAGAGGTCAGATTTAGATTAGATATTAGGAAGAAATTCTTCACCATGAGGGTGGTGAGGCACTGGGACAGGTTGCCCAGAGAAGCTGTGGCTGCCCCCTCTCTGGAAGTGTTCAAGGCCAGGTTGGATGGGGCTCTGAGCAACCTGGCCTAGTGGAAGATGTCCCTGCTCATGGCAGGGGGGTTGGAACCAGATGATCTTTAAGGTCCCTTCCAACCCTTACCATCATGATTCTATGATGAGTAGCCCATTTCCAGAAGTCCAAATGCTCTTTTCAAAAATGCTTTGTAATCGATAATCACACAGCAAGTAAACCAAGGTACAAATGGCAGTAGCATTTTTTTGAGTTTTACTGCCTGGGGGTTTTAGCACATGAAATTATCAGTTAAGAGCATTAGATATCTAGCACACACTCACAGTCTTTAACCCTACAAAAAGCAGGCAAAGATAGGCTTTGTCATGGAATACGAGTTTGTATAACAGATGTTGGAAATTAAGGCAGACAGAGCTCAGTTTAAGAAGAGCAGCAAACCCATGACCACAAAAGCTGTGTCAGAATCCAAATAAATTAGTTGATTATTTTTCCCCTATCCTTGAGGTTATTTTGATGACAGCGTGCAGGCAGCTCTCATAACAATTTGATTCTCCTTTCTCACTGAAACAACTGCAGTTCCAGCCTTTAAAAGCTAATGCCTGAGCAGCTCACACATCAAGGCTAATGAAGATTTCAAATCCTGGTTCTGTTAGTTTTGGAAAGACTAATTGGAAAGCAAACAGTATACATCATCTAAGCTGCTACATGTCACGCTGCTTCGAAAAAAACTGATGACTGGTTTATCTGAACACAGGCAAGCCATCTGGCATAGTGGGCACCCTCTTACTTAGATGCAGTTTTCATAATAACTGGGTTAAAATTTAAGTCAAGACTACTTAAAATGCCTTAAATTTCCTTCAGTCCAAAATGTAATTGTTCTATGAATATTTGTCCATTATATCAAAGGTATGAAACTGCACTTGTCACAATAGTGTCCGTACATTCCCCAGTATGGCAAAGAATACTTTGATTTTCCTGTGTCACAAGTTGTTTTCCTCTTCCCAAAGGCAGAAGAATGCACGATGCAGGCTCCTGCTCTATGGCTAGCTTTAAAACAGGCTTTTGTTTTATATACAACACCTCAAATTGTTAGCAAATTCTGGATTTGAAAAATAAGGTTTCTTATCCTGAAAAACTGTGCCTTTTCTACTGAAACCTTGTCCTCAGAAGATGGAAAGTGAGAATGATTGAAGCTGTTCTATTCACATATTTGAGCTAAGTCTAAAAAAATGTTATTTCCAGCACAATTCCAGTCTTTCTATTAGAGAGTTCCTTTTCCAGATGAAGGATGCTATTGCTTTATTCTCTGTTTAAGATGTTCTAAGTCCAGGTCATCAAGTGTCTTTTAGACAACCTGATTCAAAATTCTACGGGAAGCCAGCAGAAGGCTGTCTTGCCTGGACACAATACACGGTGCTGCTGAGGAGTTCTCCAAGAGACTCCATGCCACTTTCGTAAACAATGATGTCTGGGTTTGTCACATGCCTACACACAAACCAACATTCAAGCCACAGTCCACAGACAGAAGAAACCTAGAATCAGCAAGGAATACAGGAGAAGTCCTCAACTACAAAGTTAAAGGGTAGATACTGAATGTGTATGTTTCACCCAAAGAAGACTGCATCATGGACAAGAGCTTCTCAGTATCTCCTGTTCACCAGTAGCATGTCCATCTTGCTCTGCTTCAGCTTCAGTTACCTGGGATTTTATCCACAAACTAATCCTATTCAATCTTCTGGGCCGACATGGTAACAAACACAGAGCTGTAAATGACCAAACCAGGCAGAACTATGCCCAGTGTTGGTGTAAGAGCTCCTACCATCTGAATAGTTCACCTTCTATTATAATACATTATAAATTGATCTGACAGAAAGACCCAGGAGTATAAAGTACTTAAATATCTGGTAGCTTTATGCTTGTAGCCTGGCCCGCCTGAAGTCAAAATTAAAGGGAGGCAAACACTTAAGTGACTGACAAGATCAAAGCCTAAAGTTTAGGCAGGCAGATCATATGCCATGTTGAATACCTTCAGCTACTATCAAACTTAGCACGAGTTGTCTAGCGTAGCAGCTCTCAGCTGTGGCCTTACAACATTGTTTCTCCCCTGCCCAAGCATTTCCAGTGGTAACTCTGTTCAGGCTTCCTGTCAAACATGCCTTCCATCTGTTTACCCATAGCAGCATCTGCACGATTTCTAACTGTAGAAAAATTTCAGAAGTAAAAGTTAAAGAAAAATTTAACATCTTTAAGAAATAAATGAAGTTCTATACCATTGCTTTCTTAAACATTTTCATTAAAATGCCAAAATGCAAATTCATAAACATTTTCAAAATTCAAAATCAAAATTATATAAATGGTAAACAACCAGGGCCAATATCACTGAGAAACACAAAAGTAAGGAGAAATATCAAGATTTCTGATCTGACTATACATAACAAACAGATTAAGCAAGTTTCTTAAACTGGACAAGTGAAGTGACACGGTAAACATCATATTCTGTCTACTGAAGTAGTACATGGCGTGGTGCTCTGAAAGTGCAGCATCTTAAACAAAGCAAAAATTACAAAATGCTTTTACCTAACAGTCTACAATGCATTAGAGAATCCCCTGTTCAGGGAACTATTCTTAATAAGCAGATAAAACTATTCATTAGAAAATAATTCCCACTTAAGCTGATCAAAATGAGAAAATACATTTAATTTCTGAAACTTTGTAAGATTATAATTTTTCAGCTCGTAGTTCTCGCTCTAACCTTTTCTTCCTCTATATTTTGAGATTCAAAATAAATTTGGGTACCTGATTTGAACAGTGAAGTATATGGTTTGAATAAAGCCCTCAGCACTTTCCTGCAGAGATCTGAGGTCGAAATATATTTTAGAATAAAGTGCAAATATAATGTTGAACACATTATGCTGGCTTTTCTACTACAACAAAACACAAGTTTTGTTCTGAATTTGTCAAAATGTACTCTGTGAATTTGGGGACCTAGATCACTGTGTAACAACAGGACATTTGCTGACTGAAGAGACTAATGAAAGATGCACAGTAGATACTCATTTAGAATGGGACCAAAGCATCCTCATGTTGAGAAGAATACTGCTTTGTAAGAGAGAGCTGTCAAAAGAACAAAAGGCAAACTCAGAGCAGAACTATTTTTAAGATGAGTGGGCCTACATATTCAAACAGTTAGGAAAAGTACATTTTTACTGTTTGGCAAATGTAAATCATGGGGAAAATAATCTGCATCACAGACTTGCTGTTTTCAGCTGCAGGTGGCAGGTAAAGAAATTGTGAGAGGAAAATATTCTCTTATGTTGTTGCACTGTCTTTGGTCTTTTCAGTTAGATTGTTTTCCGTTATTTTTTATACTCCTGATAACCACATTGTTATTGAAGCACAGAAGATATTAATGACATTTTTGTGGCATTTAAAAAGATAAGGCCCAACACCAAAGTGCCTACAATCTACTAAAGAAATGTATCAGAATGAGCAATGATGACATGAAACACAGCAGAATGCGCTTTGGCAAAGGGGCAGCAGAGGCACGTAGAGAACAGAAACTATGGGGAAAGTGCTGCTTCCATGGAGCGTTACTCTGAAAGGCTGCTGCTAATGTGTTATGTTCCAAAGAGTTCACCCTAACAATCTGTGGTAGAAGGCATCTCTTAGAAAACTCTACCTTGGCATACAGTCTTCAGAAATCCTTCAGCAGCAGAGTCGTTGCGTATGTGGATAGAATAAAACAATCCTGTTAGGACATCAGTCAGCAACAAAACTGGGAGGTGGAGGAAAGAGAGGTTGTATTAAGTCAGCATGATAAAATACCATGACTGAGTTGGATCTTCACAGCTACAGTACCCATTTTATGCGCTACAATACTCCTACACCAGAACAGCAAAAGCAAGTTTTCCATCTTTGTGAAGAAAAAAATCTTTGAACTTAAGAACTCCAGAGCCGAGCCAGACCATCAACTTAGCCAGAATCTCTGACCATGGCCAGCAGCAGAGTCTTAGGGAGGGAGGCCATAAATGTAGCATCTGCAGATACTTTCTCTGGCCCATCAAACTTGCCAAATTCCATGACTGAGTGGTATCCTGAGTCTTAGGTTGCTTACAGACCATAAAGGTCAACAGCTGCTGATGAATATGTTCCCCATTAGCTTTTCCTTATTCCTTCGTCTGTTTATACTTCTGAGCATCCATGACAGCTTATGGCAAAGATTTTCACAGTTTCAAGGTTTGTGGGGAAAAAACAATCTTTTCCTTTCAGATTTACTGTCTGAAAACTATATCGGCCCAGTTATGGGAAACTCATTCCTTTTGGTCATCCCTTTCCCTCTACTAAACAAGCACAACACAGCTGAAGTTAGACTGAAGTGCTGCACAGACCACCTACCACTCTCCAGTACAGTAAAGAATGTACACATAAAATGGACCAGAAAAGAACTCCTGAAATACATCACTAAATTTATCACTTTCATGAAATCTGGAGGATTATGGCCAGCACAATTCAGCGGAGCAGGACAGACACAGAGAAGGGAATTATGAGGATAAAATTTTAAATAATGTTGCACTCCAATTTAAGTGTCTACAATAAAGCTGCAGTGCACACCTCCAGTCTCTTGGGAAATACGTTCTATTTTACCAACTGCTTTTAAACCATCAGAAGGTACTCTTCCACGTGTCCTCAAGTTTTGCCTGGTTTGGTTTGAGTTATCTTTTTGAACTGTCCACACAAAATGTGCATGTTAGATAGAAAGAGAATGAAATTCTACAACTATTTACTCATTTGAAGTATTTCATGATAAAAACAAGAAAACAGAGCCCAATCTTACAGCTCTTACACGATCTATTTTTCATCATAGTTCCATTGTTACAACATAATTGGTTCCTTGCACAACAACAAATATTTTTTCTCCGCTATTTCATTATTCAGGTACAATCTCACGAATGGCAATTTGTGTCACTGAATATTGTACGACTATGACTCGACAAGTCATTCCCAGGTGATCTTTATCACATTTCAGAACACAAAATGCAATCACAACCTATACGGCACCAATTGTGTTCCCATGTTTAGTTTACAGTTTCTAAGGATACTATTTATTTTGCGTGTTCTGCTGACACAAGTGATACCAAGGCAGTAGAACACATACAAAGAAACAGAAAGCATGTATTGCCATGGCACAAACAGTAAATGTATTGAACATTCACTTCAACAAGGAGGGGCTCATTAAGACTTTTTTTTTAAAGGGTTATAACTGTACAAATAAGCCACTTGCTTTTTCGTGTACAAATAAAATTGTTTACATTATAGGAAATAAGATAACAAAAGTTAAGAGCATGTGTTTTGCTACCATTAGGTTAGTTAAGATAACTTCAGCACTATAAACATGGATATAGCTATGTCACTCCCCTTGGTATTAGCAATCATCCCCAGGCACAATCAACAGAAGTAGAACATATTGTCCTCTTAAGCATATCAGTGAGAGTTAAAACCACCTAGGCACTGCAACTGCAGTCCCAAGTTAGGTATCTAGGAACCTCATGGGAGAATTCCGCATCTCTAGAATTGTTTGTTGGGTTTAAAGGCAAACATAAACTTGCTGTGTTTACGCACTCAGCTTTGAAACGTATGTCAGCTCCAAATCTATGTCTGCACAGCATAGCTGGAGCAAAATCAAAAAGAATGTACTGCTGAGTTCACTTCCGCCATAAGGCAGGTCCATACCATCCCACATGCCAGTAAAATGCATTCACTGCTGCCTGCTCTGGAGTGATTCATGGCTCTTCTTCCTGGATTTTCTCCTAGTTGGCACAAATAATTTCATACTTTCTCAAAAAGCACATTGAGTTTGACTCTCAAATAAACCTCAAGTCAAATCTCTGTCACTCAAAAGCAGTATAAAAAGTTAAGATCATTTGTGTATTGGTTTCCATTTTAACTTACTGGCCCAAAAGAGAGTTCAGTGGTCATGTCATCTGAACACAATCTTTCGTCTTTGTTCTCTGGCAATGGGGATAACAAAACATAAGCATGTCCACATAACAGTGATCAGAACATATGTCCAAATGTAAGGAAAGGCACAATTTTCCCAACCTGGCACTTTGTAGTCTTGTATACAATAACTTATTGCAAAAAGTTAACCCTACAGAAATAAAAAAGATTGATTTCTTTACACAAGAGCAACTCCTTCAGTCAAACATGTCCTTCATCTTATGAAACCACTGTATGCATTAGCCTTAAGTTGATACCTTATTGATTTAAGGTAAACTGACTTCATGTACAGTGAAACAAAAGTAGAGAAGCTTCCTGAAAAGATAGCACCTCCCTAATTAGATGAACTCCTCGTCTCTTTTGCGACCTTAATGCTTACGGTTCTGTATGTTTTAATGTTTCTAAATTATGACACTTAGACTGAAAATAGGATCTAGAAGGTATGGCAGATAAAAAGCTTCTATTCCTTCATCACACTTTGCCTCTCCGTATTTAGACTCTGGGTGCTGAGACAGAAACCATGTCAATAAGTTGTTCATACAGTCCCTAGCACAGTAAGACACTCACTTCAATAGTAGTATGTAGGCTTTGCTGTACATAAATATATACAACTGCAGTTGTATGTTACTCTTTGTACTGTTTATAACGTTATAGTTTTCCTTGTAGACAAGGATGGTGTATCAGCATGTCTGTGTGAAAGCTGCGAACAGTTGGTAAAGCAAGAATTGTGTAATCTAAAAAACAATATGAATAAATTCCTATGAAAAGAATATAACTGCTGCTGCTCAATACAGAACACCTCGAGCAGATCACTGGAAATCAGTGGTAAAGGCCAGCTAATCTAGCATGCTAATCACAATGTCTGAATTGAGAAGTTTCTAAAGCAAGCACTGGCCTGGCATCTCAAGAGCTTGAAGCTTTTTTCCTCCACTAATCACACATAGCCACAGCTTGTGTGTTTTGTCACTCCTGTTCCTAGAGGAGGTGCACAGCCACAGGCACAATCTCCCAGAACTAGGGCTTAGGACACACAGAGATGGAGCATTTTTCTGCTCATCTTCCAGTCAGGGTTTTTTTCCAGAAAGAAAGAAAATGTTTTGGTGTCTGTTTTTCAAGATGTATCTGTCCACTCCGCAATACCTTAGTGTCATTTTCATAGGTTTTGGACAGATTACTCTTAATGTATTTTTCCAGGCTGGAAAAATCCATGAACCTGAATTTATAATACTATAAATATTTAACAGCGCTGACAGATAACTACCACTGCTTGGTAATGTACATCCCACATTCAGCTAAGAGCCAATAGCACTATGTGGCAGGAAAAAAGAGAACAAAATAGACAATTACTGTGCTCAGGCTCACTGCAGGCACCATAAGAAAACATCCTTTTCATTAACTCGTTAAAACATGGAAGAAAATTTACAAGACAGGACACATAATCCAGTCAAAGGTATTGGTTTGTCTATATCCCAATGTGGTTTATAGATTTTTTCAAAAATTTTAAATCAAACTTTCTGCATATTAAACTCTTTTAATTTCATTTGAGCTGTACAAGTGGTGAAGTTGGCAGCAGCTCTGAAAAAATAGTTTTCACAAGGGCAAAGTTTTTTATCTTGATTAAAAATGCAAAGGAAGAGTAGATAATGCTGCAGCTGACAGTTACAAAGGAAAATAAGAAACTGTTCTTTCTCATTTACATATTTTCCTCAATTTTAGGCTCTTACAGAATGTGTTACTCCCAAGCACATCCTATAACTTTTTAAAGCAACATCTCTTAATCTGTTCTATTTTGAAGTTGTATTCACAATCACTAACTCAAAATTTTTCAAATACAGGCACTTAAGGTTAAGCATCTAAATAAAAACAGTCTTTTTTTAAAAAAAGAAGAGGCTGTCACTGAAGTCAAAGAAAGTTGCAAGACCTCTGATCCTCTGAAGATGGAATTAACCAGTAAAAAAAACAGACATGAGGTAATGTGATTAACTATCCCAGCCAAATTTAGAAATATTGGTACACATCTTTCCTAAGGCTGACAGAGAAAATGCCAGGTAGAACAATGAATACACTAATAAATTTAACATTTATGAAAATGTTACAAACATATATTTTTGGCCCAAACACTCCCCCCAAAAAAACCACAAATGTAATATGCTGCAATGCAATATGAATATAAATTGATCCTGATATGTTATTACTCTATAGAAAGAATCATCAAGAAAAAAATTGAAAGCCATATTACCTGACCCTCTGGAAAGAAACTTAATGGCCGCCAAGGTCTCTGAAGTGCTATAATACGTGAGAGAAAAATCAGCTACACAGACAGTATTTAAGTGATGGATACTGCTTCTTTCCACTCAACACATATTCCAGCTACAGTGTGTTCCAGGCACTATTGCCTTAGCTGAACGCAAATGTTGATGTTAGTTTAGTGACATTTTCTACAGTACCTATAGCGACAGCAAACACATTCTCAAACACTTGAGCAACAGACCGATTGCTCTGTTATCATAGTTTCAGTTGTTAATCTTTGAGTGGTGTGTAAATGATATTCTGCAATATGCATCTTCTGTACTGTAAACTTTCCCTTGTACAAACACTTTCTTTCACCATACAGTTCAACACTGTAGAGAAATATTTTATTTAAGCTTTTGAAAGCATAGTTTATTTAAGATATTATGCTACACCTTCAATACTCACAAAACAGCTTAAGGGTATCATAAAGATTTTGGCAACTCTTAGAATCTGACGTTGTTTATTAATGAGATAGATCAATTACACTAGCAAAGACAGCATGCAAAACATGGCACAAACATTAGTTAATGAGCCTTTATAGCATTTTCATGAGAAATTGTATTACACCTATTAAATGGGAAAAAAAAGTAGAGATTAACGCACCAGAGAGGCAAAGTATTTGAGGGTAGAGTGACTGAGAGAAAGGTCATATTCCCCTGACCACAATGGAACTGATTTATTTGCTTAAGTAGAGTATTGGGTAAATGGCTTTGCTGTTTCAAGGATATATGACTTGCTGAAGGTTCATGAACCACAGGAATCCAAGACCAGACTTAGGAGAGTTTAGGAACAGTTCCAAATCCTACACCCAGGCCAAACAATCTATGCAAATTATCAAATTAATTAACAAAAAGCTATGTCATATTACTTAACTTGAATTGCGTGACAGATGCAATAAAGTATTACTGAGAACCTTACTAAGAAACACTGTAGCTCAGAACATTGTTTCATTTAAATTGCTGCAGTTCCGTGAAAATGCAGGAATGATCTGGTGAATCAGGGCATAATATAATGCCTAAAATACACCACACAATATATTCATATTTCACTGTGTAGATTAACAACTTCATGTCTGAAATAGAAACTGGTTTTGAAGACCAAAATACTAAACCATATATCCTGGCCAAATTTTGAGGTACTTCTTCTTCTCTTTCCAATATTCTTTGCAGATCATCTTCCCAGCACCAGAAGACAAGGAAAAATTCAGAGAAGCAGAAAGTAAATTAAAACTATAATTAACTATACAATAACTTACTGCAAAAAGTTATACTATTAATTAACTATATATATTTTTTTAGAGAGTTCCAGCATTCACAGTGATCTACCATTAAAATAAATAAGTAGGATGATAGCTAGCAGGCTTTGCTCATAAAACTTTATTTTTATGTAGAGCAAGGATTCCTCCTTCCCCCACTGTATATCTCATCCTCCTCAGATCTCCTCCCACACCCTACCTCTGCATTCCATCATTGGATCAGTAACAGACTATTTCAAACGCAGGTATAAAGTAGCCTCTACCCAACCTAAGTAAATGACTGCAGCGTCTAAGTAACACCATAACTCAGTATCTGCCCCAAACTTGTCTTCTGTTTAAAGACAGGACCTGCTGTTGAGATGGGATTAAGGAAGGCAAGGTGTAACAAGGTGAGTGTACAGCCTGTGTCTAGGCGACACCACCAACCGCCTGAGTTCTCATGACTTTCATCAGCCTGTGTTGTCTTCCATAAAATTTTACAAGTGAGAGTCTCAGTTTCATTAAGTACAACTACATCTCCACTCATCTTAGTCAGTTCTGAAGTGCCCTGACAACTCACAACCCAGATGCAAAGAAATTTAATACCAGAAATCCTTCTTTTTAATATCATTATTTTCAGATGCTGAATTGTGACTTTAAAGAAGCTTGGAGACGCCAACTCTGGACTTTTCCTGCTAGTGGAAGGGAATAATATTTGGTATATGTAAGAACACATTTCACAGTATCTCTCTGGAACACATAAATGATCCAAGTGGTATTTACTATCCTGATTCCTCCTCTACTGTTAATCACCAGGTAAGCAAAACTTCATATAAATATAGCATATAAAAATTGTAGGAGAATCTTTATCAAGTATCATGCAGAAAAACAATCACAATATTAACAATATGTGTTCAGAAAAACAGCAAGCTGAAATTGTAGGATATGGAAAACAGACACAAAGTGACAAAACACTGGAGCTCTGTATCTGTGGTTTATGAGCAGAAGCTTTCACAACAAGGCTCTACTTTCCTTACTTACCAGTTTACCTGTTGCGCATGATGATGCAACCTACTGTATTTGCATGATGGACAGTTTCTACAAAAAGCCTTACAGAAAACGGAAGCGTTTTTAAGCAGTGCCACCCGGAGGTGAACGACAGCTTTTCATCTCCAGTGGCATCAAGGCACATTTATCTAACTTCTAGCTTTTACACCAGCTATAACGATACTGTAAATGCAAAAATCCCTTAACGGTCTTAGAGTCCTGTAATGGAAATGGTGCTTCAAAGCACTCACCAGTGGGTGGGGGGAGGAGTGTAATCTTCACTGAGCCAAGTCCTATCCTAAATTTAAAGTGCAGTTTCACATACCTGAGTCCCAGAGTTACGGTAAGAGCAGAATCTCACGGTTCATGTAGTCGGCACAGGAGATAAGCCTTTTTGCTCTGCTAGAGCGCTCTGTGTTTGTGCTGAGCTATAGAAAACTCAGCATTCAGACCTTTCCTCCTCAAACACACTGCCCCTAAGAAATCACATGAAACTGGCCCCCTGGGCACCTTAGTGACCCTCCACTGAACACACACCAGTTTATTGTTGTCTTTCTTGTATTGGGGTCCCACAAATGGACACAATATCTTAGCTGCAAGTCAGATAAACTCTGCCAGGAATGACCCTATATTCACGTGAGGAAACTGCAGAACACCTTGAGGTCCTCCTCCATCTGTTGACACTGACTGATGTACAGTGTAACATGCATGCCCTAACAAAGAGTGAAGTCTGGAGAGGTCTACCCCTATGTAGGACTCCATTCCCAAAGAAAAGTCTATGTCCAGCACCTAGAACAAGGTTCATGCACTGACCACCCCATCAAAGCTTGTTCCCAATAAAAACTCAAAGCGACAGTAATCTTGGCAATGCCACCTGTGTCGTATAGCACAGTGTGGTGGCATGATTTGTTTCTAGAAGTATCTCTTGTGGCCTCGTTACATGGGGTTATCACATAGCAAACACATCTTAAAGTAATCTTCAGGAAAAATCATAACAAAATAAAATAGAAATAAAACATAAATAATTGAAAAGAAAAAAAGCAAGAAAATGCTCCATGTTGCCAGAATACAAATTACTTCTTTACTTTTTAATTACTTCATTATCTACACCATTGACACTATAAGGTAAACATCAACACAATGTAATGAAAAAATAGGAATGAAAGTAAAATGATGATAGAATAAAATAAGTAAAATGTGGTGTTAAGGTAAAAAAGGAGTTATTTGGGTAAGTCTGCTGATGCATCAGGTCAATTCACTATGCCAAGAGACAACATCTATGTAGCCAAATAAAAATTGAGAGGAGCTGTACAGTGCACATTTCCCTTTGATGACAGAGGGCAGAGTGTGTGCAAACTCTGAGTAATGTGGTGGCATGAGGAACTGGGCTCAAAATCCGTAAAGATATTATCCCAGTGTGAATGGATATACAGACAAGCACTTGACACAAATATCTTTTGCCAGACTTCCATTGAAATTCCATTATTTTAGAGAGTGTTTCTATTTCATTTAACAAAATGTTCTTTAACAAAAATATTCCTTCAGTTATTTCTCTGTGAACTTCTAGTTAGGACTTGCAAAAGCAATTCTTAAAGCATTAGTGCCTGCTGCCTCAAATTAGAGTCAACTGATATTAGAAACAAATTCACTGGTTTTGTATTTATTAGTTTCAAGCAAAGAGAAGATTTTCAAGCACAGTCGCACCAGTTTAATGGTTAAAAACTCAAGGATGTACATAAATGGAGATTCTCATCCCCTTGCTAGGCTTCAGCACTGAAGCTCTTCCCATTTAGCAACTGATGCGGCAATTCATCCTGTTGACACCCTGCACTCTAGTAAATGCCATATGAAGTCATACCTGCTTGCAGGACTGAATTATAAAACAACAGAAGATAACAAAGCCAGTGGCACTTTTAACACCTTTCAAATTATCTCTTGCAGTCAGGGTGCAAGTCTCATATAGCAGCTGTTTTTCTCCAGAAGAAACCTTTGTTTTTTACCAAAAATGTAGTGAGCTGCTCTGTCTTTTTCCACACTCCAAAACTGCCAGATGATTTTGAAGCTGATTTCTAAATCTAATTCTTCCTAAGTCTTTTTAACAAGGTCTATCCTGAGAACTACAGCAGCATGAATATGAAGAGTCAAGTATTGCCAAACCATTCAGTACTCGGGCTTTGATGGCACTAACAGGGCTCGCTGGCCCTGACCAGCTTCACCCAGGACCCCCCACCCTGCCCAAGTCTCAGGACCCCATCTCAACCCCCTCAGAGCCATCAGCCCCCACCCCAGGGATGCTGCAGCAGGGACAGTCTCCAGCTCCCCACAGCCCTGCCCTGCCCGACCTTGGCCCATCCCCTGCCCATGGAGGTGCCCAACGCCCGGGGCTGGGGCTGCCTCAGTGCCCTGGGCTGCTCACTCCTGACCAGGGTGGTGGGACAGGGACAGCCTGAGGACCCCCTACAACTCCAAACACCCCGGCCCCAGAGAGCCACCAGCCCGTGTCGCACCCTGACATTCATAAGCAATTAAACAGACAACCTCTTCAAGCTACTCAGATAGCTATGGCACTATTTATCTACTTAAAGTCAATGAATGGCACAGGAGTCTCAGCTGTGCAATTCCCATAAAAGCCAACACTGAAGTACACCAGCACAGCGACATTATCGCCTGTCAGGTGCCATATCTCAAATCTCTGTCACTGCGAGTGTTTCAAATGTAAGAAAGATGAAGACTGAGTAACATGAGAAGGAAGGCTATTGGATTACAAGGACAGTTAAACTTTACATACATTCTGTTAAGCTGTACAGTTGTTTTTTGTTTATTTAAAAAGCTTTCTGGCTCCCTCTGCAGTGTAGGCAGCTATACAAGACAGACTGTTTCTACCGTCTTATAAAAATACGCTACCAAAAATAAATGTGTTAATTATGTTCTGAAGGTTCTGCTACACCACAATGAAAGTATAAAGCAGAGAAAAATTAAGACAGGCCCACATGCACAGACTTCCAGAACTGTGAGAGAAATCTGCTTCTAAAAGTGGATTACACTCAAATAAAAAATATTTAGATTCATGATTTCCAGTTGCATAAAACTAGGTGTGTTTTATATGGCTTTAGAATGTCTCTCCCTGGTAACTACGAGGTTATGTGCAGGTTTATAAATACTTTAAAATTAATATTAGCTTCACCCCTATAATATGCTAAGGTTCTATGCTCTGAGTAGTAAAATCTTACATATCACCTGGTTTTGAGTAAGCAGTGGTATCAATAAGATGCCAGATGAAACTTGCAGTTCAGGGTTTACATACGTTGGCGAAAATAGCATAAGCAACAAATACTGAAACCATGAATCCCAAATGTTCCTTTTCTCTTGCTTTATTGATGATATACTGATGATATAAGCAGCAGAGTATACTGAAGTAGTTGAAGAGCAGTGAAGAGAGAAGGCAGGTCACAGAATCCAGAAAAAAATTTCTTCCAAACACTCTGATGCTCCTTACCCTAACTTAGGGGGGGCGGTTAGCCTCCCACCTCAATTTTCGACACAGGTCAAATAGTCTGGAAGACACTAAGCTCCGTCAGGATACTTGACTCGGCGCCACAGTGGAACCTAGGGCTTAAAACAACACAAAATTCCTTACAGCTCTGTCAATACCACCCTTCAATCCAACCAATGGCCGGACCAGAGAGCAGGCACAGAGAAAGCATTCATCTTAATTGTTAGAAGAACAACACATTATTACCACTGTTTTAAAGGGGGGACCTCCCTGTTGTCAGAATAAATGCTTCTTCTTCATAAATCACTCTTTGCTTCAGAGAAAATATGTAATTGCACAAAAATGCTGATCTGAACACTTTCTTCAGCCATGTACCCTTAAAGTTTTAAATCATGCACCCTTAAATGTTTATGCCAATACAACTAAAGGAAAAAACACGTTCGCATTCTAGAATCCCACTAAGCAATTCTCATGAGTCTGGCACAAGACTAGGCTTATTCATCTAAGAAAGGGCAGAGCCGGGATCCTAGCTCGCTGCCACTGAAGACAAACCTTGCCTTTGAAACAAAGATCATCTTCCATAGCTGTAGATTTGTCCACAAAAATCCCACAAGCAAGTACGACAAAGCCTTCGGGTTTTCCCTATACAGTGTTTTCCATGTCACAGAACAGTTCAGATGCGATGAAGTCAAATGACATAGCTAAAAGTTTCCCATTATTTTGTTACTGAAAGATGAAAAGCATACATATCACTTCAGTACAGTCATCTGCAGTGGTGGCATGCTTCTGTCTGCATACAAATATGTTATAAATCACCTGAATCACATTTGAATAGCTTCCATCAGATGCAGCAAGCAGAAAGTTTCTCCCATTAATGACTTCCATTAGGCGTTTTAAATTCTCCCTCTTTGCAACAAAACATTACTCAGTCCTACGTGAGCCATTCAGCCTTCCTGCACGCTCCTCCTCGCAGCTACGAGACCCTGCTGCAGTGGGCCTGCCCAAGCACAACAGCTTGCTCAGCCACAGTGCATCATCACATTGCAAACAGCTACTAAGAAAGCACAAGCTTTTTGAGTCAAACAGACACTGTGTTTAAAAGTAAGAAGTAATTCACCTGAATGAAGATTATGTATTTACCACAGGCCCAGCATTTACATCATGAATTGTAATAAGTGCTAGGAGCATCTCTTTAGAAATCTACGCTTAATATGCTTCTTTTCCTATTGCACATATAGTTTCACTATTTTGCTACCTCAGGACAGCAAAATCTAAAGGATCAAAATCTGATTTTTTTGGCTAGCAAACAGTAGCATAACAGTGATAATTGTTCTAGGCACACAACCACTGAATATTTGGATCATACTTCGGTACAACTAGAGTAAGCTGAAAAACCATCTATCCTGCAGCCACAACATTAAGTAGGAAAACATTAATCTTACCTCTGAATTTCCCCAGGAGTAATGTCTGCAGACCTTTGATAAAAACAGTCGGGCTTGGCAAAGAAGTGTATTTGCTTGAGTCAAGACAGAATTTCACACCCTACCCTTTGCCAGACCTAGTCCTACAATTTCAGTCAAACTCACCAGTCTAATGGAAATACACCATCTTTGTCTCCCTCTTGCTCAAAAAAAGGCCTTCCAAAAGACTCACCATGTCCTCGTTACCCCAAACCCTGTTCTTCTGCAGTATTTATTTGTTAGTCCATGTGAAATCAGCCCATGTGCATCTCCCAAACAACTGCACCCAAAATATCACATGAAAAAGATGTTGCTGTCTCTAATTATTAGTTCTAAGTCACCGAGTCATTGAAATACTGAAAGGCATTGAGCTCTGAAACCAAAGATCACTACTTTCAGCATATTCCTGGTACTCCAACGTATGCATACACTATTAAGTTTGTTAAATTCATTATTTCTTGGTTCTCATTCCAGTACTCTGAACAACACCAAGGGCTTCCCTGAGATGACCAAGCCTGATGCTTGACCACTCCAATGGCAAATGAAAGACAGTGAGGAAGATCTGCTTTTCAACAGGTAGAGGCATGAAGTGAGACGGTATTTAGGGTTGTGGAATTAAAAAAAGAATACCAACTATGTTTAGAAGTAGCAGAACACTGTGTGCCTGTCCCAGGATTAAATTCATTGACCTGCTCATGCTCTTCAGACACAGGACAATAACACTGACAAGTATTTCTTCCCCTCAGTACAGAAACGTAATAAATTTCATTTTCTCTGGGTACATATGGTGAAGACTAACCTGTCTGTGTAACTCCTAAGGCTTAACTTGTCAAAATATCTGTCTACCTAAATCACAGAGTTTTAACATCACTATGTCCATGAAACATCCTTTTACAAACTTTTCCTTAGTTCATACCAATCACATAAAGAAGTTCAAAAGGTGCATAGCCAAAAAATCACTTCAGATGTTATTTCACCTCTTCATACATTACTCCACTTTAACATGTACAATATTTATCACAAATTGTTTAAAGTAACTGTCAGCCACTTTATACAAATACTTTCTTCACATAGATCAATGATTTATTAAAAGCAACTATTAACATCTCTTTCTGCCTGTATCAGACATTTCTAGATGCACTCTAGGGAATTTCTAAGACGAGCAACACATCACAACAGGTTGGATCAGAAGCAGTATCTTGTCTGATCAGTTGCACGTAAGTCACAGTAAGTCCTACAGCTTTCTCTGCTTGACCTGGACTGAGATGTCTCTAATGTTTTCAGATATATTTTCCATGATGAAAAAAGGTAAATGCTAATACTAAAACTACTGTCCCACTGAACTTTAAGAAAGCCTTTCTAAATTTCGCAAATGCAGTGCTTTGGGACAGTGTATTCCTTGAACTCAAGGGGAGTTGCTCTCTACAGCTGGGATAATTGCACAAATACAGAACAAAACCCAGCAGGCCTTGTACAGCTATTTATAGTGCTGGGATTTACCCTAGTGGTATCTCCCTGGTTCAGTTACTGAATTCAGGTTTTAAATTTTTTTAGTGCAGAGATTGCCTTTCTTTTTACTCTACCATGATATTTCCTTGACTAACAAGGTAATTGCAAACAACGTATTAGTTAAAAACTGCCTATTTAATAACATCTGCTCGCCACGATGGCTTAAAAACCCCAGATTCTATCAGAAATGTTTACGTACAGCCTGGCTGCCGAGCTATACATACTGCAGCAAGTCTTCCACCTGCTGGACAAAAGGCAGTGCTAAGCTTCCTTCGCAGGAAACAGATGCAAGAAATATCTGTGAGCTACACAATGACTTAAAAAAAAAAGGCAACATCAAGGTTCCCTTGTTCTTGTCTAAGTGCATTAAGTAAATAAATAAAGGTGAAAATGCAGCCATCTGATTCCAAGGATACAAAGAGGTCAAGCATTCATTGCCAAGGAGGACCTGTTCTACTTTCCCAATATTCCTCTTTTAATGAACTGTTTCTACAAGGTCTCTTTATGTGTGTTTTTAAATAGGACTTGCATTACTTGAAGCAGAAATAATACAGGTCTTCTGCCTTCTGGGATGTTCTGGATTGATAACTGCCCTAATAAAGTAAGTAGAGCGATTTCCCACTTTGCCTTCTTTGTCTAGCTCAGGCGACGGCTAAATCAGAGTATCATGTATCCTGTGACCCTAAATCAGCTGAGCAATTGTCAGATCCCCATGTCCTCAAACAGATTGCAGCTGGGTGCCAGGCTAAGCACTGAGGGCTTTTTCCTGCCGTGTGGGTCCAGCGGCAGGACTGGTCACCAGCAGCAATGCTGCAGGGGCTGGCAGGGCCAATACCATGCATTGTCCAGCCTGTATCTCAAGAAGACACAAAAAAGCCTTTCCACTGTGTACAGCTCTGTACCAAACTACAGGGTGTTATCTACTGATTCAAAGAAAGAGGAACATGATCTTTACTGAAGTTCACTTAGTTCCTTCAAAGCTCAACTAGTTTTTTTAGTATGTGGCTTACTTGGAGACTCCCAGCAGCATTCATCCCTGTCGTATTGCCTAAGCCTTGAGCAAATCAAGGATGCAAACGGAGAAGCTGCAGGTCTCCTTGGGAGTTATCCACTCGCCTCTAAAACCTACCCATTGTCAAGGGGGGAGAAGGTTGCGAAATTGCTACTAAAGTTAGGAAAAAATGGGTTACAAAGTCTGGTGGGACTGTTCAGAGATCTTAAATGGGATTAGCAGGCATTACCAATAAAGAGAGCTGAGCCATAATATGGGCTTTGTAATTTCTAGATCTTGATGACAAAAGTTGGAGAATTTTTGGCATAGAAAAATTATACTGCACTTAGTGATAACAAATATAAACAGGGCTCAGTGATATGAAATTTATGTTCAGAAATTAAAGACCAAACAAAAGCTACAGATTAAGCTGGTTGGTCACCTCATATTTTATGTTGCCAAAGGCACCACAAAACAGTCCTCTGCAAATATATGTACACATGCATGCACATGTGTATAGAGATGCATATATGTGTCAGCTGCTTTCAAGGGTCAGTTTCACAAAGCTCAACATAATTTAGCAAAAGTAGTTGCAAGAAAATATTTCCAAAAAAGGTAATAATTTGGAAATGAGACAGTTGTTCAAGAAGACACAATCTGAGACACAAATTTTAAAGTAAATAAAATTACACAGAAGAAAAGTAATGACAATCATAAAAAACATCAATAAAAGAACTGTGATGAGAAAAGGTTGGGAACGATTTTTAAGTCGACTAAGAATAAAGGTGATGTAATGGTATTACTATAAATCCTCAGTGATAACGTGGACAGCAGAAATGTACCATGAACAGTTCACTAACCTGTTTTATGCACAGATGCAGCCATACCATAAGGCTGACGAAATTCTGTTTTATTTCAGTGGTAATGAAGGAGGCTTCTGTAAAAGCTTACTAAAGTTGGATCTTTTCTGATCAACAGGTTGGGACCGTGAGTTAGAAAAACTAGTGGCAGAGGAACTTTGAAGAATGCTTCACAATATTCAGGTCAGAGAATGCTGTGAAATATTCAGGACACTGAACAAAAGCCATTGTGTGTCACTATTAACAAATATAATTGGGATAACTTCAGTATTATAGGGCCTGCCAACCTCTTAAAAATCCTGGATAAAATCCAACACTGCCTGCAGCGGGACTCAGTCAATAAAAATGCTAAGAAGGGTAATTACATGCTAATTTATGTGTGTTTACATTAGATCGTGGCAACTGGTTTGATAGATCTTTTGATGGCATTACATGTCTGGCTGGTAACAACAATGTCAGTGCAACACATTCAGATCATCAGATGAAGGCACTTTCATACCTGCTCCACCCATGCTCCATGCTGGCCAGCCAAGGGCCAGGCTGACTGTGTAATTCCCACCTGAAAGCGGTCGCATGTGCCTGTCAGCAGGGTACTGCTGCTCAGCACTGGACTGACACAGCCACACGGTATCTGGACATAAGCTGTGTTTTTAATGGGATTCCATCGGATCAGTTCTCATCTCCTCCAGCTTAACACTTCTGGAAGAAAACAAAGTCATTACAGCAGATGTGAAGGCTGGGAAAAGGCAAATAACAGAAGGGGTAGAGTTCACTGATACAGAGCAATCACCATCACGTGGTAACGTGGACACAAGCAATCCCAGTGCATTTTGAGATAAGCAAATGCAAAGTCATGCGCAGGAACAAAGACAATGAGTTCTGCTCTGGTAATCAGAAACACTGAAAACGATCATCAAATGGACATGGATTTTTAGAGAATTCTGTGCCCAGAGGGGCTACTGTGATTCCAGGATGTTTAAAACGAGGAATATGAAGCAGGAACAGAAACTAGGAGCACAGACATTCCATGATCTCTGTGTTTGGCAGTTTCTTTCTTTTAGAAAAGTATAACCTGTTTTCAAGTTAGTATATTGAAAAGAATATTGATCAGCTACAACAACATCAAAGATGAGTACAGGGCTGATTCAGAGGTTTGATGGTGCGGGGCTCCAGAGACTCAATCTTATCAGCTTAACAGAGAAAAGCTGAAGCAATGATTTGATCACATTCTTTAAGTACCCAGATGGAAAACCCTGGCACTACAACATTTTTCAGGCTAGCAGCAAAAACACAGCAAGACCCAATGGCTGGAAGTCGAAGCCAGAAAATTCAGAACAGGTAGAACATAAATGTTAATAATGACAGTACTCACCTGTTAGTCAAAACCATTTTTTTCCAATATTGAATAGTAAATACCTCAGACTGTAAGCTTATTCTGAATATTGAAGTAATATGAACAAAAAAAGGTGCACCTATATAAAACACTAATACATTGTATCACCTATTATCAATTCTGTGCAAGCATAATTTTCACTACAAGACAGTTTAAAAATTATGATTAGATTAACAGTATCACTTTGTATTATATCTAATTATCAATTACATCAAGTGGTCCTCTTTTACTAAAATAGACAAATCGTAATAAAATTTGTAAAAATAAATAGATCCAAGATCCAAATGCCTAGATAAGGTGTCTGTAAAGGTACAGTTCAATTTCTGTCCAAAGACTACTTAGAATGTCAGAGAGTTGATTGGTTTTGCTTAGACTTCCAAAACAAACCATTCTCAACCGTAGACAACATCTGGAAAACACTACTTCCAAAAGACAAATTTTAACAAAGGAAAGGAAAAAAATCCTTAGAACAAAATTCTTGGGAATGCTTAGATAAAGGTTTTGCTGTACAACTCATAGCAAAAACATACTGGGAAGATAATGAGTAGTGTAAGCAGATAAACATCTTGCTTTGCACACCTCAGGTAGCTAAAACTCTCAGTATTTCATTTGCAGAAATAAAATTAAATACCAGAAATATTTTCATATCTCTTAGTGTATCAACATGTGTGTATTGCATGCACTAAAACGCTATTTACTGGCAATGATTTGCATCACTTTGTAAATTCTAAATTAAAGCCAAAACAAAAAGGTTAAAATTAAAATATCGTTCCTGTCCTCATAGATCAATTGTTGGCCTTTTTTAAACTTCCTGTTTTGCTGTATAGGAACTCTTCTTTATCACACTCGATTCGCGGAACATGCTATTATTGTTTTGCTTTGCTTTACTCCCCATCAGCAAAAAGCTACTGCACCTGAACGAGACACTAAACCCCTTGTCCATGCACATTTTCTCACAGAATAAACTGACATCAATAGATTGTTTGCTTTTAACCCTGACACCCCCCCGACCTATTTTTGAAACAAATTTTATTTTAGGATGTCCTGACTCTGATACTAAATTGGAAACTCTGGTGTGAATTTTATAGAACACTATTTCCTTTTATAGAGGATGTTCACAGCTAATCTGTCATCTACGGGGCAGACAGAGGCCAGCAGGCTAGGAAACCAAGACAGGTGGTCCAGCAGAAGCCTGAAACCTAAACTTCTTTGGCATTTTGTGCTAAAACAACTTGCAAGGCATCTGAGTATTTTCTCACTGTACCTTGTTTCACTAACGGCATTAAAAAAAACAGCTCTGTAACAGAATAGGCAAACCTTGATCAGAAGAACTTCCTTGCAGAACAGTTCTTCCCCCCAGATAAAGATGGGCAGCAAATTCCCTGTTTCCCACAGATCTTTTCCCAAGAAGTTATGCCAGGAAATGGAGAATCCAGGCTTGTTCAGGCTGCCCCCCCCAACCCGCTCAGAGCCCTGCAAACACCCACTTATGCTTCTGTGTTTTCAACATGCTTTGAAAAAATGTATTTATATAAAGACAGCAGGTGATACCACATCCCCTCATTCAGTTAATATTAAGAACATAATTGAATGCAATTATTATTCTATTAAGTATAACTTTTTAATCATTAAGTAGTTGTTAACTACTAGTTTTGTACATTGCTATCTGACTCGGTGTAAACACAGTGCATGGCAGCATTGTCACCAAAGCAGCCACAAAGGGAAGGTCTTTGACTTGCCCCTTGCCATAGCCCATCACCCATCTCCAGGAGACACACCGTACGTGGTACCACACTCCTCATTCCCTGATAAGGCAGAGAGATTCTGAAAACAAAGCATAGTGTGTCCTTGTGCAGACAAGATAGCGTGGAGATATGGAAGACAAGTCTGCAGGAGCGATTTTGAGTCGAGAGCAGCAGCAGAGAGAAACGGGCTACGTTAGTCCACATGGAGCTAGTGTGCCTTGGTTGTACTTAACTCCCTGAGCTAGTTAATTTAAGCAATAATCAGGAACGGGATTTCTACTGAGTCCCACAATGTGCAATGTAGGTCTCACCCACACTATGCAGTGGAAACCTTCTCTTCCTCCCAACTTTATCAAAAAGATGTCGAGCAGCAGCAAGTCCTGCTTTGGACTTAGAATGGCGCATGAGCTCTCAGCTCAACAATTACAAACCTGCTGCATTCGCGGCCTCAAACACCAGTTCAGTAAGGAGCGCGGGGTTTCCTCACAACCCTTCAGAACAGTATGGAGCACCCAAATATGCTCCAACAGCACATTTGCTCCTTCTCTTTCACATCTGCCTCCAGTCATATGGAAGGGCTTTATTCGGGCACCAAATTTGACTTTGAAGGCACCAGTTAGCAAGTCTTCATGGAAAAATTCCTCCTGAAGGCAGTGCTTTACAGACAAGCAGCAGGCTTTCACTGGCTTAACGACTGTGCTGAACTCAAACCTGAAGAAAGAAATGATGCTGAAGATACAGCCCAGAGAAGTTAACTTACTGAAAAATTTCTCATTTTGAACAGAGTAATACTGTTTTCTACTGTTATTATACTAAAGGAAGACACCAGCCTTGTATCTGGGGAAGGGGCTTGCAAAGCACAGAGAGAAAATATAAATGTCTGTGTTTATGTGTATGTCTGTAAATGGGGTGGAAGTATGTGTGTCAGTAAAAATAATTGCCACTGCACAAAATAACTGTTCAGCTGCATTACAGTGTTTCCATTTATTACCTACAATACATAAATATTGTAGATATATCTACAAAATAGTTTATATCTACAATATATAAACCATTTTACTAAAAAGGATACACACTGCAGACAAAGCACATAAAAATGAGATAATATGTACACTTTGAGAAAATTCCTGGCTTTCTGTTCCTGGAAGTTTCTGTCTTCTCAGACATGTAAAATAAACATAGCTAGACTGACTTCAGCTTTTTCATGGTTTGTAGACCACAGTGCCAAAATCTGCCAAAATCTGCATGTACAGAGAAAAGATATCAAGAATGAAACAAACAAAAAAATGCTTTCCCTACTGCATTTTTCCACACTATCCCACCTGTTAGCAGTTTCTCATGGGAGTATCTTTTATTCTTATGATTACACCATTTAACTTTTCATTTTGGACTTCTGCTAATAACACCACACGAAAAATTTTCTCTATCTAAAAAATGCTGCAGCATTCTGAAAAGGCATCTCCTTAATCAACAGTTTTTCAACACTATGTTAACTTCTGCTTTTAACATGGGAGAACAGGATGTCTGGCAGAGATGGAAGACAAAATTTATGCACTTCAGAATCATGATACTTGATCCATAAATGCTGAACTAAGAGGCTTTTTGACTGTCCCTCCTCCCAGTGGCCTTATACTCTTTTTCTGCACAACCTTCCTCACTTCTTCTTTAAGGTAAAAGCAACAGTTCTACTAATTAAAAGGTTCTGCAGTGATTCTAGATTTGGTATTTGCTGTATTGGCAGCATCCTATTTTATATGTGTTACCTTGAAACATGTTTTTAAACTAGTTAAATATAATTTGTCAGCAATTATGTCCCTATTGTGGATTAGCATGTCCTTTGTTAATTAGAATAGTCCCTTAATACAATCTTGCCAAGTATTTCAGCTCTGGAGCTTGTGAGCCCCTAAGCTATCACCAACTCCACAAGTTTCTTAATTTGCACCTGCTGAGATAGGATCAGCAGACTCGGGTTTGTTTAAATGAAAATTTCTGTTTGGATTACAGACTGAAGCTGCCTACCCATGGGCGCACACATTGGGATAAACAGACACCTTAGGTGGCCACTCTCCAAATGAAAAACATCACAGAAAGCTGGCTGTACAGATAAAAAAAAACACATGAAGGCATACTACCAGACGAGCATTTGCGTCCACTGTGTTTCAAACAATACAAAACTAATTTTGTTAAATTCAGAGTTACACTCCCATCGGCTTTATAAATCTCTTTAAAGAGAAGGTATTGTAATGACGTGTCTGCGTCTATGTGAGAACAGTTATACATAGACCAAAGCTTTCAAAACTGATTAGAAGTTGCTAGCTTATTTGTATCAATTCAGTGCCTTACTTTCAGGAGACCAAGTGTTCATTTCTGAGAAAAACGAATCAGAAAAAATTATTTCCACATATATATGGCATAAATGCAGCTAAGAGTATTTTAAAATTAATAGGGACTTTATTGTCAGATTTCTTATTAATAAGCTTGAACTTGAAGTTTAGTTTTCACTAAATCTTTCTAGTAGGAAGAATCAAGGTCTGTTATTCATGAATTATGAAAAAAAAAATGTAATTTCCAGAAAAAACTCTAATGCTGTTTTTAAAAAAAATAAAACAATCAAGGAAAAAAAACAGAAAATAGCTTTATTTGTAAATGAATGAAGGACTCAAGTACTATAAAGTCAGGTTTCCAACTAAAGAAATCTTCATTAAGTAAAACTTTGCATGATATAATCACCTTTTTTGCAAATGCATTTATGATAAAAACAAATAAATTCATCCAATCTAAAATATTTGGATTACTCTTAAGAAAATGTACTCCTGACTTACAATGCCTCCAGATTTAAATATTCCATTGCAGCTGGCTATGTCAGATACTTGATTACATTGTTGGTTTTTCTGATATGAATCAACTACCATGTTTGATCTAGAGATTTGCTCCCTACTGTAATGTATTTAAGTAAAATTGGCAACTAGGAACATAACATGATAACCTGTTCATGTGAAAGGTTAAAATCAACAATTACAAAGCTTTTAGTTGTGAAAACAACCAGTAAATCTTGAGGCAAGACAATATCATTTTCTTTTATTTTCTCACCAAATAAGTGAGATCCTCTTTGCTAGTCTGAGGTGCATGTACATTATCAGGAGTCTGTGTGCTTTCAGGATTAGCAGTGTTCATGGCAATACAATTACCTTGAGGAACTGGGAAAAGTTTGCACAGTCCAAGTCCAGCTTTTCCATGTTCCATTCCTCATGTCAAAAAAGACTACACAGCCATTTGATTTCCACTGACTGCTGCCTGAACATTCACCTACACCAATAATCACGATTCAAGGCTAGAGTGCATCAGACAAGGTGAGTGTCTCTGACTCTAATATATACTAAATAGAATGACTTACCCATTCATCCCCATTTCTCAGTTTATTCACTAGGCATGACTATGGAAAAATTCACAGACACATGAGGATAGAGTCAAGAAAAACATGCATAATGGGTAGGCGTTATCAGCAACAGAAAACAGTTCTAGGACCATTGTATTTTCCCCTGCAATTCACTAATTACTTTTCTTTATAAAGAACTGTTACTGCAGTGGTCCTATACCCACAAGAAATAGTGTGGCCAGCAGGAGTAGGGAGGTGATCGTGCCCCTGTACTCGGCACTGGTGAGGCCGCATCTCGAGTACTGTGTTCAGTTTTGGGCCCCTCACTACAAGAAGGACATTGAGGTGCTGGAGCGTGTCCAGAGAAGGGCAACGAGTCTGGTGAGGGGTCTGGAGAACAAGTCTTACGAGGAGGTGGTTGTAGTGAGGTGGGTGTTGGTCTCTTCTCCCAGGTAACTAGTGACAGGACAAGAGGCAATGGCCTCAAGTTGCTTTGGGGAGGTTCAGACTGGATATTAGGAAAAAATTATTCACTGAAAGGGTTGTCAGGCATTGGACCAGGCTGCCCAGGGAAGTGGTCGAGTCCCTATCCCTGGAGGTATTTAAAAGACGTGTAGATGGGGCATTTAGGAACATGGTTTAGTGGTGGATTTGGCAGTGTTAGATTTTACTGTTGGACTTGCTGATCTTAAGGGTGTTTTCCAACCTAGGTGATTTTATGATTCTAAGGACATGGCCTTCTCTGTTCAACAGCTAGCACTCTGCTGTTATGGAACTCTCTACAAGAGACTGACAGCTAGCAGAGGTAACAGGTACTTCATTTAATAGGCACTACATCATGGAAAATAATTATCCAATAAATTTTCCAGATAGGCTGCAGTAGAAAAAAATAGGAACTGTGATTTTTCTATATTTTTATACACATGCATACACACTCCTTTCCACTAATGCATGCAGAAAACTGCACTCTTCAGATACTTAGCTCTGCTCCCTAGATGTTTCCAAAAGTCATAACTCCTCTTCACAAGGTATGAATAGAGTATTATTCTCCCTTCACTTAAACCTCTGACTTTTATCCACAGGCTTCTTCCAGTCACCTATTACGGCTGGTCTCTTAATTGCAATCTTTCTGAAATGGGGCGACCTTTATATTGTGTTTTATTATACAGTATCTAGTGCAGGGTAGTCATCTCGTTGTCCTCTACCACAATGCAGACGATAACCTTAAAGCAATTAGTCCCATTATATGAGTAAAACATGAAATCAAATTTGTTCGGACAATTTCCCACTTGCTGTATAAGATCAAATGTAAATTCAGAGTCTGATCTTCGCTTTAGAAAAATTTTCACTTTAAATTTGCAGAAACAGCCATGCAGTGGATGATCCCAGCTTTCTGACCACACATTACAGAGATTGGTGAGTTTGGGTACACTCTAAGGACAAGGTGTGGTCCTGAATGTGTGATTCTTCACATTAATGAAAATATTAATATAAAAATACTCATAAAAAATGAAAATACTACTGTAAAATGGAGTCATATGGAACGTATGTTGCAGGAACAGATCACAGTGATTCAGCAGCATGTGGAGCTCCCTGTGAAATACTATGTGAACTATTCAATAAACTAATCTCCATAAAATTACACATCACCTTGTGAATGACACAGTACATTCTCTACCACTGCCAAGGGTAGGTTCCTGCTCCTGATGTTCTCAGGGTGGGGAAGTGTGTGTGAGGTTACTGAAGGTTACCAATCGGTGACATGTGGAAGACATCTGAGGGGGCTGAGTACCCGGGATTAATTTAGAGGAGGAAGTGAACAGGGAGGTGGAGTCCTACAGCTGGGTGAGGGCAACACCTGCGAGGAGCCAACGGATAGGAACTCCCTGTGGTGTTTAGGTGCTGCACCTAGCTCCGAGCTTTTCCTGCACACTTTGTTGCTTACCCTTCCCTCACTGCTGGGATCCAACTAAAGAAATGAGAGAGCAGCTCTACTGTCATACTCTGCTAACAGATTTTGAGAACTTCATGCTGTTTTGTTGTTTCCCTCAGGAATCCCAGGCCTCGGAGGTAAGAGAAGAAGCCTACAAAGAGGACGACTTTCCCTTGGTCGAGGAGGACTGTGTGAGGGATCGCTTAAGTGATCTGGATGTCCACAAATCCAT
>Ga0065711_1030684_pt1 | contig 31759 bp, 14 predicted proteins | sample Hoacrofraction12_FD_59098 | JGI IMG/M metagenome (GOLD analysis project Ga0065711, IMG submission 59098) | Hoatzin crop microbial communities from Cojedes, Venezuela - Epithelial fraction 12 v2 (version 2) | ecosystem: Host-associated > Birds > Digestive system > Esophagus > Crop | place... | reverse complement strand
TTCCCCCCCCCCCCCTTTTTTTTCCTTACCTCAAGTGAAATATGCTGTCTTCCCATTTTCTACATGTTTACATGGTGAACTTCTTGCTGAATTGTCTGTGGCTAGTATCCTCTCAAGCTGGCTGAATGATGTGATTCATACACCCTCCCATGTGCAAGGATTGATTTCCTGCCTAAAAGAACTCTTCTGCACTGAAGGGTGTACTGGTGGTGTGCTGGCTATCGTTTGCTTCTGTTTGCAAACAAATTTGTTCTTTTGAGTTAGTGCTGTTTTCCACTTACCCAGAAAGAGGAAGCCAAGCTTAAGAGTGGATATTGGGGTACCTGCATACATCTGTTCCTGCGGCAGATTTGATACATAACTGGAGAGAAGTCATAAAAGACAGGACCCAAGGAGGAGGCTGACAGAAGGTGTTTTCTCAGCTCCTGTGAGCTCCTGAGAATTTACTAAGGCCAAAGGGAGATTCTGGGTCCCTAAGGCAGTGCCTTAATGCCTTTGTAACTTCAGTTCAGTTGTGTATAAAGTGGGCAGAATCCCTGAATTATAAAACAAAGGCTGTGTTTTTCAGGTAGTTTGAAATCTTTATGTAGAGCTGTGGAATCATAAATTATTAATCTTCCTGGAGAGTGTTTCTAGAGGTCACCAGTTCTAATAGTTTCTTTCAAACAGAAGTAGGTTCACTTAGAACAGTTTGCCCCCTATAAAATCTCTGACCTTGCCTATTCAAACTTCTTTACAAATGCATCGTTTAATACAGGAAGCTCCTCAGGGAGGGTTCTTCACATCTGCCATCGTAATTTCTTATTTCGAAATGCAGCAATTTGTACTTGATTATTCTTACAAAGATCATGCCTCCCTTCCCTCCCCTTGCTCTGGCACATTCCTTTGTGCCGCTGCTTGTTCCGTAGCCTGAACATGGCATCGGAGAGTGTTTGAAATCCAAAATTTTCTTTGTTGTTATTCTGCCATTTCCTTACCACTCAACTCGAGGGGAGGGCGTGAAGGAATTTGCTTTTTATTATCAGACTGTTTTCCTGCGGGTGGTTAGTGACAGCAAGTTGTCATCATTTTACAGCCATTCAGCGAGTAACAAAACTGAGCTGAATCTCTCATTTCAGTTTCCTAAGGACAAGATTTCCCAAAACAAAAATACACCACCACTTCTTGGAGCACTTGACATCTGAAGTAGTTAAGCAAAGGACCGAAGCCCAGATTTTTAAAGATGCTTAGGTGCTTGACTGCCACTAGAACTGAATTGGACCTAAGTACCTGTACATAGCTTTAAAAATTTGAGTGACTGGGAAGACTTTCCTCATCCATCACTCTTGGCAGTGGTCCTCCCTTCAGAATTGAAGTAAGGCACATAGCAAGGTCGCAAAAAATACTTGTAGTCCTGTTTTCCAGAAACTGCACGTATTAAGTGAATTGCTGCATTCTGGCATGGCTTTTCAAGAAATACATCTTCTGAAGCAGATTACTTGCATTCCCTAGAAGAAAAGAGCCCTTGCTTGCATGAAAGTAAATATTTAAGACAGAAAACTTTTAAAAAGAATGCAAAATTATACTGTAAAAATAACCACCTTTATAGCTTATAATCCATTTTTTATTAAAACTGGGAAATAAAAGTAAAATTCACATTTAAATTACTTTCTGCTGTTTCTGGGGGATACTCTTTGCATTCCAGTTGGTTTCGCTTTGCTGTTCCTCTGCCCAATTTCAGTGCTGCCATTCCAGACTTGCATAACCTTCAGGGGAAAATTTATTCCCAAACATAAAACCTGTATGGATTTTACTTTTTAAAATATTTAATAACATTTAACTGTGTGTTAGCCTTTGAGTCACTCTCTTTTCCAGTGAATCCAAAATGTTGGGCTAGTGCTGTCTAAGAAGGGAATGTGTTTGAAGGGGGGAGCCCTTCATCTCTGTCAGGAGATCCTTCAGCGATACTGTAAAACCAGGAGCAAGTGCACAGAAGGCCATTTTCTGTGTTCCTTAGGAGGTAAAGAACAACCACTTGCAATGCTTCCTGGCAATAAGTGGTGCAGACTTTCTGAAGAATTGGTTTAACTGGTTCTTGTTTAGTTAACTTGCATTTTAGTCTTGCACAGCCACGTATTCAATTTCACGTTTGGTGGGGGGTGTTTTGAAGGAGGATGGGGAACAAACGTTCAGCAATGCAATATAAAAAGAAAGTAAATGATCGCGTTGAAGAAAATTATTTGCCGTGCCATTGTGAAGAATGACTGCCTTGTCTTTTAGATTTGTATTAAATGTCTGAAATATTTGAGCAAGTTGCCCCTGTATTCTTTAGCAAGTTTACTTCCGCTCCCTGCTTCCCACCCCCAACTAAAGTACATTCATCACATTGCTGAGTTGGAAAGGTTTGTGACGAGTTTCTTGAGCTGTGTGTCTTCATCCCTCCATATCTCCCCTTCCTCTTCATCTCATATTAAATAAAGCAAATTCCAGACAGGTTAACTGTCGAACAGTTATGCTCCATCTCTTCAATCTGCTTTTAGATTTTTCGAAGGGGAGTGTGCTGATTAGGTAAGGAGATGTCATGGTCTTCTTCCGTCGATGTAGGAAGATAGCAGACATGATCGCCTGAAAAAAACGAACTACGAAGTGCAAGCATGGCTTTCGCCCAGTCGCACATTATGGCAGCTAGAAGGCATCAGCACAGTAGACTCATAATTGAAGTGGATGAGTATAGCTCCAACCCCACACAGGCTTTCACGTTCTACAACATTAACCAGGGACGTTTTCAGCCCCCACATGTGCAAATGTAAGTATTATAGTTTTGTTATTGCTCTAGCACAGCCTTCTGAATTGTTATTGCCTTGTCGATGTGGTATTTGATGGACCAGTCAGAAAAACATTTAAAAGGAATGCTGTTTTGCTGCCTTTCTAATAATAATTACTATAATGATACAAAATCAGTCCGTTTGGAAAGTGTAAGTACTCTGTTAAAGGATGGGAGAAAGATCACTTCGCTAATGTAACTTTAATACATAATACTTACATATTAAAAAGAGAAATAAAAAACAAGCGGTGGTAATAAAATAAAAGGTGCTACAAGCATGATATGTTCTGCAGTGTTAATAATGTTTGTTTGCATTGTACACTTGCTTATTGATGCAAATAGCTGTTAAAAATACCAAGCCTGTATCTGTACAACACGTACTGTTTGGTTAGTTATATTACAGCTACATACAAGGGAAAAACCACATCAATAAATAAAATAGTGTGGGCACCCATCCGACAACTTACTTTCATATCGATGTGCCGAAGATGCCAAGTGCTTAAAGAGTAATTAAAATAATGTGTTTGTTTCTGAGTTCTTATATAATGACAACATCAGTAAAATTAACTGCTCTAAATGATTTACTTGTAATGTAAAGTGGAGAATTATAATTACAAAATGAAACCTGCCATAAAGTTTAAAGCCAGAAGAAAGAGCAAAACAGTAAAGCTATTACAAATGAATTAAGTATAAAATTCTACTGTAAAATATTTTTATAGGGAATAAAAATGTCTGCACCATTTTATTGTGTTTATTAGAGAAGCAGCCTTATCTTTAGATCAGAAGGCTGATTTTCATTTTTTTAAAGGAAACTTCTTCTCCTTCAGGAAAATTGAATAAATAATCACCTCATTCACATTTTTGGAATGTAATATGATTTGATATTTTACAAACATAGGCCATGATTTCTGCAGTTAAAAACCTTGGCGATTATGACTGACTGAATGCTGTGTGTCTATTAGTGAATGCTTACGTACATACTTTGGCATAAATTAGATATTATATTAAAAAAATCTGAAGACTAATGTATATATCAGGGTAGTGAGCAAACACTCAGTTTTTGGGGGCAGTGTATTAGCTTATGGTCTGTGTTGGGGGTTTCTAGGTACTATTGAAATGCAAATAGTAAAATGAGTGTTAGCACTGGGAAACATCTTTTGTTGATAGAGCTGGCAAATAGTAGCAAAAGTACAAACAAGCAAATATGAGTTCAGAAATACTTTTACAAATGAAAATGCCAAATGCAGGTTGCTCTGCTTGTTGAGGCCATTCTTTGTGAATATTCAGACAGTTCCTGGGCACTCATGAATTTGTTCACTGGTCTTAAAAGCTGAATGTTTTTTACTGGGCTGAAAATAACTTTTTTATTAGTATCCACTTGGTACTCAGCAATATGCTGTCTAACCAATCATGTTACCAGAAGGCTTAGACAATCAACTGTGTGATAGAAGTTCAGCATCTGAGCAAGCAGTTGAAAATAAGCTATCCCTAGAAAACAGTTCCTCAGAAGAGTTTAGCAGTCTCTCATGAATGATTAATACTATTGAAGAAGCTTGTGCAAATAGAAAAACAGGCTAAATCAATTGAAACGTTCACCACAATCTGACCTACTCTTTCTCTTGGTACAGAAATTGTAAATAATGTTTCTGAATACCAGCAGGATTGCTTTTGCCTCCTACCAATGAATAGAATGGTAACAAAGAAGGGAAAAGTAGACATAAGAAGTGTAACAAAAGCACCCTTTATTCACATGATTGTTATGGGTGAAATCTTAGCCCTGCTTTAGTCCATGCAAGTTTTGTCGTTAACTTCAGGGAGGTGAGGGCTTTGCCGTGTCTTTGTGTATGGTTCCGAATACCCAGATCAGCGATGTTGCAGGCAATCGTAAACAGATTTCACATAGGCCTGTTAACGTCTGAACTCGCAGTAAACTACTTTAACCACAGGGGGTGTTTTGTGCTCCTTTTCTTCTGAAGTCAGTCTTGCAGCTCTTCCTTGGTCCTCCATGCAGGTTTATATTTCTTGTTTCACTTTTTAGCACCCATAACATGCTGACAGCCCTTTCCTAGCGCCATCGTAGTCTGGGATTTCTGTGCTTGTTAGATGACTGGGTTGCCGCTGACAAGAAGGGTGGTAAATTCTGATAGTGTTTTCAAGTCCAGCTGTCATTTCTGGGAAGTTCCTGTCTTGCTCCTTTGTGAAACCACTGAAATCTGGTGTATAAAAAAAACCTCTGGCAGTGTTCATGCTCTGAGATTTTTCAACTTTACTTTTCAGTTTCTCTGCAAGTTTTCATACTGCTTTCAAGAAAAACAAAAGCATTTGCACAAAAATAATCAGCAGATCGTTATTCCTCTGCTCACGCTGCAAGCGGTGCATTGGGTGTTGGTGTGACAGCTGCTGTGGGAATGCGTTACACAAGAATATGGGGATCAAGCTTTCAGAAATTATTTTCAGTAATACAACTTAGATGCGTTTGTGAAACTTGACATATGTTTTTACCTATATCTGGCCTCAGTGTGTGCATATCGCTTCAGTGTGAAAATCTGCAGCTCGTTTATTTTTTTGTATTGATGCCTTTTTCCCTTGAAAATTCTCTGGACTGTTGCACAGGATTTAAAAGTTATACATACCTCAGCAACCAAGAAAATGCTGTCCACATCTTCCCCATCCCCATCCAAACTATAAAAAAAACCCATGTGTATTATGTGCTGCATGAGTTGCTATGGTAAGTCTGTTATTTTCTGCATTCAGCTTCAGAGGAGCAACATGTGAAATGCATGCTACTCCCCAGCACCCAACTTACTGCTGTGCTGAGCTTTAAAAGATTCCTGATGGAGAAGATGCACCCGCTTTAAAGACTACTCTGCCATGAAGAGTCAAAAAGTGGTATTTTAGACCAGTTCATATTCTTATGTTGTGCCAGGGTAGTGTGCATAATTTAGAGCTGGCTTACTAACATGACCTGTAACTCACTTTTGGAAGTGCTGGACAGGGAGAGCAATAATCAGAAATTTCTTTACTGAACTGATGTTTAATCTGTTTAGCTTGAACAGCTTCAACGATAGCCAGGGTCAGCTCCTCCTCATTTTTATCCAGCCATTGCTATTCATTTTGAAGAGGAACTCCATGAACTGAATACATTACTGTTCACACAGCTTGCACCTTCTGACAAGCCTCACTCACCAGTCTAAACCCCACCATTCACCATCCATATTCCTTTGCACCCCTGCTACCTCCACTCGCCACCCGTGGAGCTCACTCTGTGGCAACTCTCTTCCCTCCAAAACAGGCATTTTTGACATGCAGTGGCAGTCATGCAGCTGCGCTGTTTGAGATTGTGAACTCCTATGTCTAACTCCCCCTGCATCTAACTCTCTTTTTTCCCATCTGCCCTGCTACGCGTGCCTGTGGTCCTCTCGCAACATACACACAACCTCAGCCCTACACGCAGTATTTGCAGCTGCTGTCTTTCACGGTCCAAATATTCCTCTCTGTCAGCCAGGCTTTACAATTTCCAGTACATGCTTGCGTACATATCCCACTAGCATGTACATACTGCCTGGGTATTCATTAGGTATGGTTTGATCACAGTTGGTTTTACTCCTCACCTCATGTTTGGTTACTTTCTGCTCAAAAACTGGAACTTCAGGAAGATGACTACAAGGTATTTGTACTAAAAGGCTGTTTCTCCAGTACTGCTGTACAAAACTCTGCATTTCTGCCTGCAAACGTATAGGAGGGATGAGCACAGAATGATTTGTTCATATTCTAGTTTTGTAGTTACATTGTAGAAAATGCTAACTTTTTCTGTATTTAACAAGATTTGAATGTTTTAGATTTATTCCCGACTCTCACACTAATCTTGTGAAGTTGTCTAAAACACCTCAGTTTACCCACCTATAAATTTCATAGAGTTCTTCTCTGACTTAGAGAAAAGATTATGTGATTAAAGATCATTATCGTATGTCTTTCAAGCAATAAAATGCCTTCTGAAAATTTACCTAGTAAACAGAGGTAGTGGTTTTTGGGTTTGTTTATGTAAAAGTAAGCTCCTGAATTGAGGCACAATCAGCAAGGGATAGGAATATATATTGCATACTGCAGCAGTGAACAAACCTAATTTTATTTGTCCCTTCAAAATAGGTGTTGTAAAAGTAAAATAATTCATAACAGTTCTGTATATCTCTCTGGTTTCTAGTGACATAAATATAACTCTTGCATCTCTGGTTTTTTGATTTTGTTCCACCAGAATTCCCTAACTGGAATTGCAGATATGATATAACTGCATATAGATACATTTGCTTCTATATATTCTAACAAAAATATGGATTGAGGGTAAAAAGATTGAGTTGAAAATAAGTATTGCTCATAGAACAGAGAGGTGTTCCCTGCTTTCCTCTTCTGCATCATAAGTAAGTCCCATCAAACTGGGTCAGATCTCTTCGTTTCCTCAGTTTTGAATATCGAGATTGGGCTCTGAACAATGCAGACTCACCCCTCACAGCATCTGATTTAATTTAGTATAATTAAGCCCAGAAAGTTGCCACATTTGTCCTGACAATAGTAAGGCTTGAAGGTACATTTACAGCTGTTGTCAGGAAAGTTCTTATCTTGCTTTGCATTAGCACACTGAAACATATCTCCAAAATGTGTGAATTAAATTTGCGGGAATTATATAACTTGCAGAAAAAAGTTATAATTAGAAAAAATGCATTTAAATGTTTTTATGTATCTAAAATAAATCTATTCCCTGTGTACCATATAATCATATTTAAACAATGAAACAGGATAGTACTGTTCCTTTGCAACTGGCAATGCCTTTGATTTATTTGTAAGTATTTGTTTTGGAGTTACTGCCATAGTTCAATCTCTTTTCCTTAATCTCTTTAAATTAATCCATCTACCCAACAAATGCTGAAAATGTTGTGATGTGAACATCAAAAATTTTTACACCTCCCGTTAGTGTTAGGTTTCTTTTAATATATCCCTTCCGTCAGACAGATCCAGAAGTCTGTGTAATCTCTTGTAAAGGTAAAAAATAGTATTAGAATTGCAAAGTAGATGCTAAGAAGTGCATAAGTACTTTATAACCTTGTTATGATGCATTTTCTGCAGGGTTGATCCGGTACCCCATGATGCTCCCAAACCTCCAGGATATACACGATTTGTCTGTATTTCTGATACTCACTCAAGAACTGATCCCATCCAAATGCCATATGGAGATGTGTTAATACATGCTGGTGATTTTACTGAGCTGGGACTTCCTAGTGAAGTAAAAAAATTCAACGAGTGGCTAGGTAGGTATGGAGTTCTGTGTGGATTTGAAAGTAAATTTGTTTACTGATTGTATCTGCCCCTTCTGCCTCCCAGTAAAAACCATCATGTACTCAGAAATGATGAATATTAATTTGACTTTTAGATTTGAATGGCAATGAGCAGGAATCAGATTTCTGCTCTTTTTTTTTTAAATATTTTTGCATTTTTCCAACTGAGCAAACAAGATTGGTGAGGCTATTCATCTGTTCTGCCTTCACAGTCTCAAGTGTACGTTAAGCAACTTGGTGTTAGCAACAATTTAAGTCAGTAGGTCTTTAATGATTTACATAAAACCTCTTACATACATTGTTATGGCTTTGCTTCCTCGCAAAAAAAGTTGTTGTGACTGAAAACATTTGTCTGTTTAACCCTGGAGGCTCATAGTTTTTTTATCTGAGGCTCAGCTGCACCACAGTGATGAATTCCAAACAAAGCAAAACGTGTGCCTGTGGTTGCTGTCTTGGATGTAGCAGACCAGATGTAGATGCCTTCTGTAGGCAACTGTTGGCATTGGTAACTGAAATTCTGTTCCACTGGGCAAGAGAGTGGTGATTTACATGTGCTTCTGCAATGTTTTGTATATGCTAAAAAAATGACAGTGAAAATTGGAAAGCATACACTGTATCCAGACAAAAACCCTGGTCGGTATTGTTCCTGCAGCAGCGTGGATACCTTAATTTAGAATAAAAATGGATTCTCGATTCTGATACTTCAGTATCAAAAAAGGGCGAGATAAAACGAAGGAGTTGGAGAGAGAAAGGACACTGTTTAAGGGTAATGGATTTCAGTTTTTAGGTTGATCTTCTTTATATTTTTGCATTTTTCCTGTCTTTTCTGCCTCATACTACAGCATTCTACACTAGGAAGGCACAAAGCAGACAAATGCATGTAGGATGAAATGGAATATTAAAAAAAAGACAGGACTTCACAATTTAAACAAATAATTACTAGCAAATAATCAATCAGCAAGGCTGCTAAAAATTTATTTGAGCTTGGGACCCCAATAATATGCCCCACATGAAACAATTGCGTTGTTCTATGAGTATTAAGGTAGGAACAGCATGTGGAAGTAACATACTCTGTTACAGTGCCTTCACCTCTGTCTCTGTACCCAAATGGAACAGGTTGGCTGTAAACCAGAAAGCAAATTTTAATCCTATTTTGTAGGTCTCTACCATACATTATAATAATGTACTGAAAATAGCATATAAAGATTATACAAACCATATGGTTATCCCTTCTAAATAATACCCATTTCATTTATCTGGTAGTGTGGGAAGAAAAGTGCTTTTGGATATTGCTAGCGAACAAGGATGGGGGCTACACACATTACTTGCTGCGCAGTTTTTGTCTCCCTGGTTCTCCATCTGCCTCCCTGATGGTCACAGCTGTACAGTGTTCTGAAGGAGTCCTTAAGCTGAAATCCTCGCAGAATGGTAGGGAGATTTCCCAAGGCATTTCTGTGATGGTCTCTTCATCATTTTTATTCCAAAAAAAGGCTTAATTTTCTGACTTTTCAGGCATGCTTCCAATTTCATGGGAGTGTGTGGTTCGGGAAAAGGTGATCTTGGTGGTTTGAGTTATATTTTTGACAGAGCATCTCTGAGATATGCAGATTTGGCATGTTAAAGATTTTTTTTTGTTTCTTGGCAATTGGAAAAAATGGAAAATGTAACTGAATTTTTTAATTCATTCTGGAAAATCCAGTAGAAAAATAATTTGGGGTCACTACATAGGTTTCATTCATCTAGCACTTAAAGTTTTGTTCCAGTTCAAAATGGTAAACTTTTTTTTTTAATTACAGTTAATGAGATTTCAGAATGGAGACTTTAGCTTTTTTTGAATTTTTTTTTTTTGTTTTAAAAGAAAAATTTATCAACTCTTGAATACCTTGAGTGTTTGCAACATCTGTAATAAATGGTAGAATGGTTCAAAGTGTTCTCTTTGAGAAGAAGAAATTTCAAACGTTTTTGCTGATTGCTCATTTTGTTGTGAAAGGCACTAGTCTCCAACAGTTTGGATTTTTCTAGATAGCTGCTTCCAGTACCTGCCATGATTTTGCAACTCCCATGGCCTACCCAACCTTCTTCTTTCTCGTCTTCACATTTTACTGGTTTCTTGAGAAAGTAACCAACAGACTCTGGCACAGACTTTTACCTCCGCCGTCATTCTTGCCTGCTGCCCCCAAATTTCCCTGTCCATTCCTTCATCCCGTAGCAGAGGGCTCGCCTTCCCACTGAGTTATTTTGCTCTGTGTCAGATCTATGTCTTCTGCCATCAGCATAGCATGGATTCCTACCTTTTAGCTTTCTGTTCTGTCATACCCTCTTGGGTCTGTGACACTCTGGTCTGTCGGCTGATTTAATCTTTTCAAGAGGCCCTTCAGCAAGTTCAGATTTTATCTTTCTATTCTACATAAAATTTCTGTGCCTGTCTTATGCAAAGTATATTTTGCATTAACATCATTAACTTCTACGGACCTTATGGTTATATTGAGCACATGCTCAAGTGTTATGCTAACAGAGGCATGTTGGCTTGCTGAGTCATACCCTAAAATATGTTCTCTCTTTTTTAGGCTAACTGTATGTGGGTACGCAGGAAGGCCCGTACCAGCTCAGATAATATGTCTCTCTAGCCCAGTATTGTCTTTCACTGTGGCTAGCAGCCAAGGTGCTCTGCTTTGTCTGCCGCTTTGTCACCTAGTTTTATACTGTTTATCCTCTGACCCCTAAAGCACTCCATTTCATTTCACTTAGTTCTCTTTGGCAATTAGTTGTTTTCTTTCACTATGCTTTTTCTCGAAGTCCCCTCTACCCTTCCCGGGGAGGGATTTGAGGTTTTAGTACAGGTAGATTGATGCCTAACTCTATGGAGGAGATAAAATGCTGGTGATAACTGGATGTGCACATTTTCTCAGCATTCAGTGGTAGGCAGTCCAGGGACTTCCTGAGCCACAGCATTACTTTGTATTTAATACATAGATTTTTCTTTGATTTTTTTAACCCCCATTTGGATCTGTGAGTGCCGACAAAATGTTGTGTCAGAGCTCCACAATGTGATAGGGATTGTGTGAAGAGCTTTGCTTATTTTGAACCTGTCACCTACTAGTTTCATTTGGTATTTCCTAACACTGGAAGAGGCAAGTAAATAATTTCATTCTTCATTCTGCTTAAGAATTTATAGGCTTTTCCTGTATCTGCCCTTAAGATAATTTTCAGGCTGAAAACTGTTTTAGAAGTCCTTAAATGCCTTTGATCATCTATGTTGCTCTTTGTACCTCTTTGTTCTATATCATTTTAAAAATGGTGAGACCAGAACTGCACGTGATCTGAGCACACCACAGGTTTATCAGCTGGCATAATGAAATTTCCTAGTTTGTTCTCTTTTCCTTTCTAGCGTTGTGCATTATTCTGTTTTTATTTGTGAGTGTGACTGAACAATCAGATGGCATTTTCATAAAATTGCCTGTTATAACTCTATGAACTCTATCCTGAATGGTAATATCTAGTTCAGAACCGATCAGTGTGTATCTATAGTTGGTGTATTTTTTCGAGCACTTGAATTACTCTGCATAAATTTATATTCAGTTTCATTTGTCCTCTTAGTACCCAGTCATGCAGTATCATGATGTACTTTAGCAAGTCAGATTTCTATTTTGCTGCCCTTATTCAAGGCAGCTTAGAAAAAGAAGGGGAAAAGGGATGAATAGTCAGTTTACGAGGCTTGCCAGTGGTGCCAACCTGGTAATTTCCTTCCCTTCTTTTCCCGAATTCACTTTTCTCCTGGTTTTATATTTCATCTTTTCCTTTTTTAACCTAGTTTCTTCTCTGACTGTATTTTTCTTCCAACTTTGAAAATCCAGTTTTGGAGAACCAGAAAAAATGAAGTACAAAATACGTATTACGATAGGGCCGAATGGAAGGCCATGAGCCCAGTGAAACTTTTTAATGACATTATAAAGGTGCATGGTACGGCAGCATTGAACATATGCTAATTTTCCAGTATGTCCAGGAGATTTTAATGACATCACTTTAAACAGCCAAAATTTGGAGGAATTGTTTCTTCTGTTGGAGCGGGTCCAGAGGAGGGCCATGAAAGCAGTCCGAGGGCTGGAACCCCTCTCCTGTGAAGGGCGGCTGGGAGAGCTGGGGCTGTTCAGCCTGGAAAAGAGAAGGCTGCAGGGAGACCTTACAGCAGCCTTCCGGTACCTGAAGGGGGCTTATAAGAAAGATGAAGAAAGACTTTTTACCAGGGCCTGTCGTGACAGGACAAGGGGCAGTAGTTTTAAACTGAGAGAGGGTAAATTGAGATTGGATATAAGGAAGAAATTTTTTACAGTGGGGGTGGTGAGGCACTGGCACAGATTGCCCAGAGAGGCTGTGGATGTCCCATCGTTGACAGTGTTCAAGGCCAGGTTGGATGGGGCTTTGAGCAACCTGATCTAGTGAAAAATGTCCCTGCCTATGACAGGGGGGTTGGATTAGATGACCTTTAAATGTCCTTCCAACCCAAACCACCCTATGATTCTATGTAATCAAGGCTAGAAAAGGTAGATCATGCCATAAGTTGTATCAAGCTCACTATGCACTGCAGCGATTCTTGTCCTCAGCTTTTTCATTATTTTAGTTTTTGTTATTTATTCCCTACCTGCATATAAATCAAATGTGTTGTGGGACAAAGACACCTGTCCTGCTTTAGTGCACTCATCAAATAACGACTCCAAACCCATCTCTATTTTTTATCTCCCATATTGTTGCCACTGGAAATCGCCTGCTTGGCTCAGTTGCTCTTGTAATTCCCTTTGCTCAAGTCTGTAATATCTTCTAAATTGTGTATGCTCCAGGACCCACTGTCACTTTGAGCTTGTGGGTTACTTTCCTGGAAATTTAACTAAATAGCCAATCCGTGATTTAAGCTGCAACACATACTTCCATATTCTCTCTGAGAAATGTCTTCTGTGCCTGGATTGGAAAGATTACTTAAAATGACACATTTTGTAATATCCATTGTTTCAGTGTGTTTGCTTGAGATTTTCAAACGTCACAGGCAGTCTTCCTATTTGAAATTCATGTTCGAGCTCAAGTTGAAGTAAAAAAATAGAAGGTGGCTTTGCATTGTAGTGGAAAACAGTAATTAGCTCTTCAGAGCATTTTCCTGAAAATGTTAATCTTGCTTGCATATTGTACACACACAAAAAAAGTGGATTAAATTATTTGACATGCACTTCAGGAGTTGACCTGGGCAGATTCATCTCAGAAGGTAACATTTTTATTTCAGACTGAAAATATTTTAGAGTGAAGATGCCTTGCCAGTTACAGTAATGAGCACTACTAGAATCACCTGTTTCTAGTATTAGATTGTAGAACAAAATCAGCTAATATTGTCAATAAATATCATCACTACTTTTAAGGTCTTGACAAAAAAGATCTTCAGAAAAGCCTGAAACACTACACTTAGCTTTGCTTTTGCTTTACTGTTCCATCTTGCAAAATGATGGTAGTTATATTTCTTCCTCTCTTAACAGGTATTTTATATTTTTAGGTTCAATAATACTCGCATTTCAAACAGATTAAATTGTGTTGAAGAAGAAAGAAAATCAGCTTCAGAGCAGCAAAAGAAATTAGAATTTATAAATTGTAGTCATGCCATTTTGACCATCGGTAATTACACTATTTTTATGTTAATGTAGAAACCCCTTGAAAGAAGTATTTAAGCACTAATTATCTATTTACAAAAGAATGGCTTTGGAAATGCAGTGAAAAACATTGAGCTGTGTAGGGATTTAGAACAGATGTCATTTTTAAAAGACTGGGCATACTAAAAAAAGTCTTGGTTTTTATTGCATTTCTTAAATGTGTGATGGCTCAGATCCATTTATACATCTAAGACTCAGACAGCAGAGGATGGAAGAGTGCGCTTGCAACGCACTGTTCCAATATTTCTCCAGTTCTGGGGAATTAGTATGTCCTGAGGACTTCTGAACATTAAACGGGCTGTCGGGAGCCTTAGGGAATATTTAAGCTACATCCCTGAACTGGGAAGATGACCCAGAACAACTGTTTTCCAGGTATGCCTCCTGTGCTAGTGGTGAGAAGCTCTAGAAGGTGTAGGAGTGATAGATGCTAAAGGATTTTTCCTTCATTCCCTCCTTCCAAACACATGTATGCCTTTGGGCATGCACGTTGTACTAATACCGAGGTTGCTTCTTTCCTCTGATGGAGTGGAAAGTAGCCAGACTTCAAGATTCTGAGTCTCTGGGATGACTCACCTAAAAATGTCTTGTGATTTTCATAAATATCGAGATCCCTGACCCCCAAAATAAGCAAGTCAGTAAAAATACCCAGTCTTATTCCAGACTAGCAGATAAGTGTAGCTTTAGGAAGGCGGTGTGGCCCAGAAGTGCAGAGAGCAGTCGGGGAAGTGAAAGATCTAGACTACGATTCTGTGAACTGTCATTGCCTCTGGCGGAGATAGTTGAAAGAGCCTGAGGAAGACAGGTAACCAAATTCTAGTCAGTCCTCTTCAGATTTGACAGCTTCTTTATTGTTCCTCCATGTAAAATTGTGCAAATGCTACTCGATCCACCTACCACATGAATGTGCTGGAAAATTAATTATTCTCAGGACAGCACTTTGAACACCTATTGCAAAGCACTGTACACAAACGTTAAACACTGTTATTAGTGCTGTGCACCTTGTACAGTGACACGACACAGTTCTCTAGTCTTCCCTTCCAGAAGGTGACAACGGAGAGATACTGGGAGCACCTTTGCAGGATCTGAAGATCTGAATAGAAATCTATATCAGTGTGCAGAGAGATCCATGTAGGAAGCATAAAGTATTTTTTAATTGTTACTTTTTAACACTGTTCTCTATCTCCTTTGCTTTCATTGTCTCTAGATACATGTTGTAAACCAAACTAGAATATATCAAAGGGCAAAAAAGCTGTTGTAGAAATTTATCATCTCCTCAGAAAGGTATATTATTTAAGACTATAACTATTCCAGGAAGTAAAAAAGAAAAAAATAAGAAAATGGACCCTCTGGCTTACGTAGTTGAGGATTCTCAAACCGTTAATTGCCATGATCTAAGGGGATGTGTTGAAGGTTCAGTCGAGGCAAACCTTGCAGTTTTACAATTTTCTGGACATCTGTTACTGACCAGTAGTGGACAAAAGGTACAGAGCTACATCATCTTGTGGTTTGACTCACTACAACTACTCTGATGGCCTAGTTTGCAGCATGTGTTGGGTTAGTTCTGCATAATTACAGGGTAATTAAATAAACCCGTGTAAAAGCAAGCTACTTTGCCTTTTGAAGTAATTCGGGCCAATTATTATACATGTGGATGGGTGCGTATAAACCACGGTGTATCAAAGAGCCTAAGATGAACTATTATCAGATATTTTTTAGTTTAATTTGCCTTTATCTATTTATTTTAAGAAATCCGGTTTTGCAAATATGAGCAGTATTGTATGTGTTTGCTGTTTTAGTGTTTGATAGAATTACTGGCTTTTACAACGCAAGAATGTCTAGAGCTAGCAGGTTATAGATGACTTAGGAGGGAGTGTTCATTTACAATGTTATTCCAGATTACACACCATATAAAAAGTATGTTAATGTGAATTTCCCAGACATCAGCCCCAGTGTTTAAACACAGCACTGTCAAAGAGATGCTAAAAGAGCAGTCTGAGACAGTTATGCAGTCTTTTTACTAGATCACTCACTGCTGTGTTCTAAAAGGTTGAAATGAGAGGGGAAAAAGCATTAAGTGGGCACTTACATGATTGTCACTGCTTTTAATGAATACTAAAATTTCTTCTCAGTACAATACCAGGAGAGAAGCAAAGCACATCTGCTTGTACAAGTTTGCATGTGTCATGGTGAAGTTGCAAGCTGATAACAATTGTAAGCCGTAAAGGAGGTCACTGGCTGATAAAGATGCCTAACCTCATAGTACCAGCCTCAAGTATAAACATTTTGAATTGTTTGCAGTGTCGATCTAATTTATGGAGAAGAGGACTTGCTGATAGAACGGGATGAACCTTTAAGCACACAGAATTCTACTTTGAACAAACTCAGATGCAGAGAGATAGCAAACAAAGGCACACTGTTCAGTGCTTTGGATTGTGCCATTTGTAGTTCAAGTAATGGTTCCCCAGCATTTCAAGTTATTTTGTAAAAATTATGTTCACCATAAAAAGGACCTACTGTAGTTTAGAAGTTAAGAATTGCTGTAATAATTTTGTAATTGGTTCATAAACATGCAAAAAATTACACTTTCAGTTGATTTTCTTAATTAGTAATCTACAGTAATGAAAGGAATAAACAAAGATGTTACTAGCTAAACAAAATATATATCCTTATGCAGGTTATATTACCAGAACTACTGTCAGATTCTTGTACTAAGCAAACAAGGGCTAAGAAGCTTTCAGAGGAGGGCCTGCCACAACTGAGAAAATCTCCATGTATCTAGTTAAGGAGTTATTAAGATGATAATATCATCTGGCTATATATAAGCTAAATATGATATTCCAAGCTTTCTGACAGTAAAATAATCTCAAATAATAGTTACATTTATTTAGGGCAGAATTTTTTGTGTGAGGAGTTGTTCTGGGAGCAGAACCGCTGCGGCGTGACTTCTCGGATTTTGCGTTTATAGCCCTTTTGTGGGTTCGTAGGTGTCTCACCTAAGGTGTCTCATTCCTTTGAAACGTCTCCTTCAGACTGGGCATTAGTCTTTGTGGACACTTACTTTCAGGAAACTCAAGGGAACATAATTATCTTTGAGGCTTTTACTTCTCTGCTGAATATAATAAATGACATTTGAATCTGTTGGGCATTTTCAGAGGGATATTGAGAAACAAGCATACAGAAGCGTAAAGCATCACACTTCTGTAAGTTTTGGTTTTGTAAGAAAAAGATACCCTTTGCTAACAGTGCTAAATTAAGTGCAAAATGATGTGTCTCCAGCATTTTTATGCACGCAGGGGGACATTACAAAAAGGAAGGAAGAGGGGAAGAATGAGGCAGGAAAGATAAAGAACCGTGTAGCAGAGAAGAAGGAAAAGGGAGGGAATAATCTCTCATCTCATGTTAAGACAGAGGCTGAAAGAGTGGATGGTGGCTCGTAGCCCCATTCCACATTGGCATAAGGCAAAAGCTGGATGTGGCCTGAAAGAGAAAGCCCTGAAGCCTGGGACTGAATTGGAGCCAGTGTGTTTCTAACAGAATTTTATGTGTAAACATTTCTTTTGATTCCAAATCCAAATAGGATGAAGTGGCTAAAGACTGATTGTGGAGGAAAATAATTTTAATTTCTTGCAAGTTAGATATTACAGGAGGAAAAAACAACTTATTTCAGAAAAATGTGAAATTTTTCTTAGAAGTGAAATTTTTATTCACCCCAAAATATTTTAAAGTGACCTTGTGCTTCATTTTGTTTCCTTGGTAATGTCAGAATCACTACATGAATTTCCAAATATATCCCATTCCATCCAGTGGCATTTTAATGATTTTAATACAGAAAACTGTTTAGGTAAAATTTTTCCAACCAACTCTAGTTGCAGTTTATCTCCAGATTATAGGGGTCTTTTAGCAGAAGCTTCTCAGGTGCCAAGAACAAGGGGATCCCTGGTCTTTGGGCAAAAACACTTGTCTTATTTTGGCTAGTCAAAATAAGAGATCAGAAACAACCCCGTAGCTTTCCCCCAAATTAATAACTTTTTTTCCTTTTTTTTTGGTTTGAAAATACATCTTTGACTCCCATAGCATATGTTCTTGCATGTGTTTCTTGGCACTCCTGAAGGGCAGATCTATTTCTTACATGCTTGCTGCCTTAATTTTACTGTGGAATGAATTTTGTCCTGGATATGTGTGCAGAATTCCTGTGACAGCCATAAATTTTCTTTAATATCTTTGTATACATAGAGCTTCTGTATTAATACCAAGTTTGCTACCTGCCCACCATCAAAGCCATATGCTAGCATCAAATGTTAATTGGCTATCGGTTGGGTATTTAGTCCTACTCATCTGCTAAATGGATAGTACAAGAAACATATACCAAAGTTAATGGAACATAATCTCTAGTCTTGTTAAATTACTTGTATACCATAGATTCGTTCCATTAGAATCACAACACAAAGTGAGTTTTTTATTTCTTTCAGCATTGCAGGCTCTTTGAAATTCTTGCTTGTGTTCCAATGTAGACTTAGAGAAACCGAGAATCAGACAGGGTGGAGGGGACGTCTGGAGGTCATTGAGTCCAACTTCCCTGTTCAGAGCAGGTCTAGAGCAGGCTGCTCAGAACTTTGTCCAGCTGAATGTTGGGTATCTCCAAGGATGGAGATTTCACAGCTTCTCTGGGCACCTGTTCCAATTTTTGACCATCCTTATGGTAAAATTCTTTCCTTATACCATGTTCCCATTTGTGTCTGTTGCCTCATGTCATACTCACCTCTGCGAAGAACCTAGCTCTGCCTTCTCTTTATTCTGAGATCAAGTAGTTGCAGACAGCAGTAAGGTCTTCCTCTTATCTTGTCTAGGCTTAACAGACTCAGATCTCAGCCTCTCCCCATATGCCACATTCCCCAGCCATCTTGTCAGTCCTGTGCTGGACTTGCTTCAGTTTGTCAGCATTTTTGTTTTACTGAGGAATGCAGAACTGGACACCGCACTCCAGATGTGCTTTCACAAGTGCTAGATAGAGGAGAAAGATCACTTGCCTTGTTCAGCTGGTTTCACTGTTGCTTATGCAGGCCAGGATGTGGTTGGCTGTCTTTGCCACAAAGACACACTGCTGAGTCTTCTTGAATGAAGTTACTCCATTCTAAGTGCAGGAGTTTACATTTGCTTTTGATGAAGTCAGTCCATTTTTCTAGCCTTTGGAGGTTCCTCCAAATAGCAGACATGCCCTCCAGAGTGGGTTGGCAGATTCTCACCCCTAGTTTGATGTTGTCTGCAAACTTGCGGAAAGTGCACTCCATCAGATCATCCAGGCGGTGAGTAAAGATGGGAAGCAGTATTGGCCCCAGCGTCACTAGCTGAGGGATGCCTCTGGTGACTGACTGCCAGATGGCTTTGTACCACTGATTCTAGCCCTTTGAGCCCAGTAATTCCAGGCGATATTCGACCCACCTTATCATCCATCCTTATCTCCCCAATTTGGCTATAAGGATGCTATGGGAGGTTGTGTCAAAGGCTAAAATTAAGGTGAGCAACATCCAGTGCTCTCCCTTATCCACAGAGCCAGTCATGTCCTCACAGAAGGCAGTTGCGTTAGGTATGATTTACCCATGTTGTATCAATGATGGGTGTTCCAAATCACTTTCCTAACCTTCATTTGCTTGGAAGATTACTCTATGGGAGATTTGTTCCATAGTTTTCCCAGGCCTGATGTGAGGCTTGATGGCCTGTGGTTCCCCTGATTCCCCTTCTTGCATTTCTTGAGGATGGGTGAGACATTTGCCTTTTTCCAACCACTGGGAACTTCTTCAATCTTTTTCAAAGGTGATAGACCTGTGATAGACAGGTGATAGGCCTGTGTCCATCCATTGCAGCACACCAGTCAGGTGAGCTATCCTGCCATGTCTCCATAATCTCAGAGATGTTACAGCTTTCCACTGTGCATGGACTTAATCCTCCTGGTTGTACCATATGCTGTGCCTGAGAGGAGCCCCAGTGAGGCTGCTTTTACAAGGGTAACGCAAGAGCCTTCACCATCCTGTTGTGCCCCACCTGCTTCCTCATTGCCTCCATTCCTCCACTTCACAGCATGACAACCCTTCCTCAACACACCTAATTTAAAACTCTTCCCACTGTATTAACAAACCTGTTGGCAAAGACACTCTTGCCCCTGTTTGCCAGGGGAATGCCATCCCTGTGCAGCAGTCCTTGTTCTTCAAAAAGGGTTGTGTGGTCATAGAAGCTGGAGCCCTGCTTGCAGCACCAGTCACACAGCGTCATGTTGACTGTGGGATGCATCCAATCCCACTTGAGCAGTGAGCCCCCTCCCTGGGAGGATTGGGGAGGTACCGCCAGGGCCGCATCCCCCCTCACTGTTATATCAGGGCTGTCCGTCACCCATGATAAGCTCAAGGTCACTCTAGTGGTACCATTGGTGCCCACAGGGATGGGCACTCAGGGAACTTAATGTTTAGCATATGGCTATTTTTGGAAAAGTAGAAGAAGGAAAAAAAAAAAAAAAGGAAAACAGCTTAGCAAATAAAAATGTTAGCCAGTGCCTTTACTAAGTCTTGTTTTCGCGGAGCTTGTAAATGGAAGACAAAAGGAACCCACTGCAATGTGTACATTGTAGCCACTGCTGTCTTTGGTAGGAATCTTTCTTAGCAAAATGCAATTATTATAAGAATTATTATAAGAAGCCATGAAAACCTGCATGAGCAGGTTTTCAGCATTCTCAGCTCAGTCTGTTCAACAAGGGACAGGAAATGTGCCTGCCCAGCTTGTCATTGGCACCCACTAGCAGGTGTGGGAATCAACTGGTCAAACCAGGAAATGTTAGAATTCTCTCTCATCAAGAGCTGATGGCACAAAAACTAGTAGATGGAAAAGTGGTTGTTCTAAAGGTGTGGACACATGTAGAAACACAGCCATACAACAGCTGTTAGGCTGTGTGCTCTTGCGGAGGTCTTGGTCCTAGCTAAGGGCCGAGCCAAGGCTACAAATTGTGCAGTAGTGTATGCCCAGGGATGGAAAACCATGTATTTATGTTGGAAGGGCGTAATGGAATAAGAAAATACAGAACACTTTAAATAATAACATAAAAAGGGAAAGAAAGAAGTTGTAGGTCAGAAGCAGGAAAGAGTTGCTGCTTTAAGGTAGTTTTCAGGTAAATATTGATCAGATATTGCTAATGCTCGGTGGATCTTAGTGCTATAAAAGGCACTTGAAACATTCAACATTTCTCAGGATTATGCTGACTCACGATGTTGGGCTGTGGTCCTCCTGCAGTGTTGGACCCTCTGAGGTCAGTGGTAGGAGGACCGTGGTTTAGTTCAAAAGAGATGTTTCACATTCAGTGTTGATTTCTGCAGGTGGACCAAAGTGAGCGTTAGTAAGTATGGGTCACACTGGAAGCAGGGAAGATGGGAAATGTGTAATGAACATTGTGATGTGATAGCTGAGGGTCTTCATCTGCAGCCGCTCAACTGGCATCTTACACATATAGTTCATGACAGTGGTGCCCACCCAAGAACAAGGTTCGAAGATTTATACCTAAGACTGACTTTGCACTTCAAGAGCACTTGGAGTAAAAAGTGAAGCATGTTCTAAAGTCTTCTAAGGAACGTAGTTGAAACAAAATATTGTTAAATTTGTGTGCAAGAAGCAAAGAATACCCCTATTAGACAAAACCCCTAGGATTTAGAGGGTAAAGAGGGCTTGTAGAGACAAAGAGAGGGAAATAGGTTTAGCAAGTTGCCGCCTGGTGTGGAATGAAAGGAAAAAAACCTGAGCTGCAAACTCATCAAAAACACAGTTGTTAATTGAAAAGCTGACAGACCTGTAACTACAGCAGCGCTTCTGGCCGCCACTGTAATAAATGTAACTGTACATTTAGAGTAATTTGCTAATTTGCCTAAGTAACACCCACAGACAGCAACATGACATAAATACATTAGTGGAAGCAGCAACTATAACCAGCTCGTACAGGTTCTTGGCTGCTAGATGGATGGATCAGATGAGCTGGAAAAGATTTACAAAACAGAATAGAAATGGAATTATTAACAATATCGCGGCATGCAGGATTTCTTTATTTTCCTGTTTCCCAAGAATGCTTGAAGGCCTGTAGGTGCCCATACATACTGTAGCATTTAAGTAACATTTTGAACTTGTTTGTGTGTGATGTGCGCACACACAGAAAACTTGTGGAGATGGACTACACATCTGCAAAACGCTAAGCATTGCAGAAGCAAAAATGACAAAATTTACGTCTCAAGGAGTGTTTCAGGTAAATAATTGAATCGCCAACATTCAACATCTAATTATAAATATTTGAAAAGGGTTTCTGTTAATAAATGTCCTGAAGGCACATATGTATTGGGTCCACAGGAAAGACTGGAACCTGTACAATCAATTTTCATAAAACAGATGTTACAAGTGTCTGAAACCTGTGCTTTGGAGTTACCCAGATCTTTTCATTTGGCAAATAATGAGGCATGTGCACCTCCTCTAGGCTAGCACTGTTCTCTGTCTTCTGTTTCCGTAACTCAGAAGAACACTGTTGCATTTTATTCTTAAATCCTAATCATGCCAACTTTTGCCACTGCATATTGACTGGTGTTTTACATTCTCTAATTATCCTACTTGTAGTTTAGGCTTGGGGTCATCACTAAAGGTTTCTATGTTATCAACAATACATTTTTAAAAGAGAAAATGACGAGATTGCTGCTATGCAAGGTGGGTCTCATTTTCAATAAAATGTTTCTTTCTGCTCCCAGTCTCCTGTTCTGACAGTCTTCATCTTGATGCAAATTCATGGTGCAGAAGCAAAGCTAATAAATGCAGCTTTACATAGATTCTGTCTTTGTTTCCTCTCAGATATACTGAAAAGGCTTCTGTTGAGCTTTATGAGACAGGCGATCCCTGCTCTCAAGGGCAGAATCCAGTTGATAACCAAATCTGGAGTCAGGTGGAAGGCTTCTGTTGTAGTGCTGCTCTCAGGAAGCACCCACATATGTGGGCATACATATATTCTTGCCTTCAGCAGGAGGCTGTTGCAAGGTTTTTCCCTAAATACGGGTTGTAAAATAGTCTTGAACATGAGTCACTTTAAATTATAGTCCATGGATCTAAGGAAGTCACTGAGAAAATGGATCAGGAAAAAACCATGGGATAGAGGCAAGCTAGCTACGAGACTTCTCTGTGGGATGTGGAGTTTTGACAGCTAAACCAAATCCCTGTCTACCTTGAAGGCTTGATCTTAATGTCAGGGTAAAGAGAGCAGCAGACCGCCCTGGCTGACCCAAGTTCTGAGTCCGTAAGACCTCTTCAGCACAAGCTGACAAAGACCACAGCTCTGGGAGAAGAGAGCTGACGTTATTTTATGAAGCATTATGGCCAATCTTCTTTGAACCCTAATTTCTGTCAGAGAGTTATCATCACTGTCACAGTAAGTGATATTTGCAGCACAAATGGCAATTAACTAGAAGTAAATAGTAGAGCAGAAGTCTGCAGACTGTTTTTTAAGGTTGATGAATTGAAAGTAGTTTCAACACATTAATGCTAAGCATGCTAAGTCATAGTGTGCCCTGAAAAAGACAGCAATGTCATTTACCTGAAATCACCAGGAATTACAGTAACCCGTAGTGGGGATATGCTCGATTGTTTCAAATATGTGAGCATATTATAGAAATCATTAATAGTTTGTGAGTCTGTCTGTTTTATCAGATTGTCCATAAAACAAGTAATTTGTTTGTTTTTCACTGTTTTAGGTAGCCTGCCCTATGAGTACAAGATTGTGATAGCAGGAAATCATGAATTGACCTTTGACCAGGAATTCATGGCTGACTTAATCAAGCAGGACTTTTACTATTTCCCCTCAGTTTCTAAACTGAAGCCAGAGAGCTATGAAAATGTACAGTCTCTTCTAACAAACTGCATCTATCTTCAAGACTCTGAAGTGACGGTGAGGGGATTCAGAATATATGGCTCCCCTTGGTAAGCAGGTTTTCAAGCATACATATTGTTGATTGCTGTCACATCAGCTGTTTCGGATGCATGAGCTATATTTGGATTGCTGTGTTAGGAATAAAAGTAATACTCAGTTTGATAAAGTTTTTACATTTACTTGTAATGAATCATTCCTGTGATGATATAATGTACTGTGGGTATTGTCAACCAAAGAAGGATGGGAAAACGATAGTGTGCTCTTTAAACTCTGACGCCAGGAGCACTTCTCTGACATACTCCATGTAGCAGGTTTTCGTGTCGTAAAGTACATTTTCTATACTTAGTGAGTTTATATAATTACAGGTTAATTTTATTGCAAGGGTACATTCTTTTGACAATTTCCATCCTATGGATAATATTTAAGGTTCATTAGTGTATACAGTAGTCATTTAACGCAACAAGCTTGTTTCAGTATTTGTTTAGGCTTTTTTTTTTTTAATGTCCCTCTGAATCTTACTTTTTTTTCTGCAGTAATAGCCTTCCTCAAGGTATAGTTCAGCTTCTAAACTAAAGTCAGCAAATCACTGGCAACTTAGTATTTCATAGATTTTGCTCTACTGCATATAGTGAACACTTAGAAATCCTTAACAGTATCGGAGACAGACGGGCTTTGGCTTGCTGACCTCCACCTTGGACCTTGTATGTGCTGCTTCTGTGTCTCTTACGTTACATTACTACTATGTTATTTCCGCTTACAGAACTGTAAATTTGGTCTGTTATGAGCATTCAGTGTACATTTAAAATAAGTAAAAATTTATTTTAAAAGGTAGGTTTTTAAGGGAATGTGTTATTCTTTCTTTTAAAATCACATCAGGCTGGAATGTAGCAAACAAGTTGTCAAACCTGATGCATATACCCCAATGTGAATTTTCAGTGTGAATAAACTGTGAAATCTCTTGGATTTTTTTTTGTAATGAAAATTGGCATTTTCCCATTTGGTTACTTGAGATGGGTGTTAATTTTCTCTGAGCTTATTATTCTACATTTGTCTACATTAAATAGCTTCCCTCTTAAATGCACCCTTCTCTCTCTGCCTCTTAGATCTCCAGATCTTTCTGGGTTTATTTCAACCTACCCACCTGCTGTGTTGTAGTTCATCTTCCTCTTGCGTCTACTGTGTATTCAATCAATGTACAATTTACTTCATTTTCCAAATTATTAGGGAAGATATTAGATGGTATCAGTCCCAATATTAACTTCTGAGAAATGCCACTTGGCATCTCTTCCCATTTTGACGTTCAACTGTAAATACTGTAATTATGCTCTGTTTACAATATGTCTGGCAACTTCAAATCTTCATTGCAATATTCGTAACCAGGCACCATATTTGCAGTGTCAGTAATAATTTTCCAGGCAGTAAAGTACCAAAAGTCGTATTAAAGTCTAGATACATTTAATTAAAGCAAAACACTATCTATAAAGTAGCACTAAGTAGAGGCTACAGGAAACCATTTGAACTTTCTGTGTGTCATTAGATCTGTAAAAATCTGCACGCTTTTGTCCACCCACTACCCCATAAATAATGTTTCTGTGAAATCAGATCTGCCGCATTTCCTTTGTGCACTAATCCTGTCGTTTTGCAGAAGTTGTCTGAGCTATCTGGCGTGACCTATTCTTCGTGAAAGAAGATTGCTTTATGTCTTTCATGCATTATGTCTAAACTTCCACACTACATGTTCCATAGTGTTGCTAACTCGTCTCCCACCCCCTTATGGTCCTGGAAGATGAGTGTTGTAAGGTCCTTTGAAGATCTTTGCTTACTCCATATGGGAGAAAGTCTCGATGAAAGTCTTCCAGCCAAACTGCTTTTTTTGCTTGTCATTATGCAATGCTGAATGAAGTTTCCATGCTAATTGATGTCATGTCCAGTGGAAACAGCAACAATGACAGTAATAGCTATAGTGAGTCGCTCTTCATTAGTCTGTCAGAACAGCAGAAGTAAGAAAGTCACATCAGCCAGCCCACCAGACAGAAAACTTCGGAGGAGAAACAGCTGTTTTGTGTGGGTTAAACTAGCAGCCTGCTAGATTGAAGGCTGTAGCACAAGTGTGTGCCTACTGCTCACTACTGTTCTTTAGTGTTTCATTTTGTTTCTGTACTTCATTCACCCTGGAAAAAGAGGTTTGTCATAGTTTCTCTGGGAAATCGGTCTCAGTTTCTTTCTACATCATAATAATGTAATCTCTAAAAAACTACAGAACTTTGGAAAACATTTCCATGGTGAATCTTTTTTTGCCCTTTCATCATGAAGTCAGTCCTTTAGAAAATGATTATGAACCTACTCAGGACTTCAAAGTTTAGAGTTCTTGAAGATCTCAGAACTCAATAAGAAAGCTAAATTTCATGCAGTTGCTTGCTTAGTGTCCTAAAATAATTTTTTTTCCAGCCTTGAAAATATGCGTCTAACTTTCTGAATGGATTTGTTTAATTGGAGAACTCCCAATTACAGTTTAAGTTTGTTGTCCATACATGACTCTATTTAATGAGCAGGTGAGCCATCTAGAGACTAGAAGACATGGGCCCCAGACCCTGCCTTTCTGTTTCTGGTTACAGCCCTGATCTTCTGTTTTAACTTCACCCTTGGTAAAAATAAGTACAAGCCAGAGATATCGCTGCTTTATAAAACAGGTTAATCAATATTTGCAAAGTACTTTGAGAATGCTGGAGTAAGGTCTGAGTGAGTGCCAACCAGCATTAACTTAGTGTGTTTTACCTGCAGCCATCTGCGTTTTTATACATGACCTGTACACATTAGAGTGTACTTCTGCTTAAGATGTTTTAGTTGCAAAGTAAACCATGAGAGCTTGATTGGTTTGCATAACATGCCAGTCTCTAAGGCTTTCTAAATATGTACCATTTGTGTGTGGTTAAATATTTCCAACAGCACTTGAGTATTTTGACCTCTATTATTATCTAAAACTCAGTGGTCACTTTTAATTGCATAGAAGAAGTGGGACACTATTTTGTCTCAGAAACCAATGCTCTAACTCTCCTGGGCTCCAATGGCAAGATTTCAAGTGCCAAATGGAGCGTCTACTCACTAACAAAAATTTAACTGCCTTAAATGTTAATTATGCTACTATTATCATCAAGCAGGGAGCAGCCATTTTGAAATGCAAGCTGCAAAGCGCAAAAGCTGCTATTTAGGAATTAGTATTTGCAACACCGGTGTCTTGGACCACAGATTATCAGTATAGATGATGAGGTAGAAGAGTATAAAAACATTAGATGCTTCATGAGAAGCTTGGAATACCAAGATGTTAAATGTGTCGAGAGCAATCTTGACTTTTCAGGGTGGCTGTGTTTGGCCTAGGGGGCTGATGCTTTTGACAGTGCACCACATGGTGTTGGTTGTCAGATCTGGGTGAGCAGGGCATCAGTAAGAATGCAACGTGCTTTCTTCTAGCGTAGCCCAGATGTTGGGAACTGTTGGGTTTTTTTCCCATGTAAAGCCTGGACACTGTGATTTTTTTCGTAAAAAGCTAGGTACAGGAAGATGCACACTGGTTTCATCCCAGCAAAACCCAGGACGCAGCCAGAACATACTCACAGACCTGGAAGCAATCTTGTGTAGAGAACAGCTATAGTTGCTATGAGTGTAAACCACTGACTTTGGTTCCTCAGTAGCATTTATTGTAATTTGGAAAGCTGCTGGATGGAAAGTACTTATAAATACCCTAATTTATTCTGGACTGCTGTGAGAAAAGTCAAACTGGCAGACAGAGTGACCCAAATAATTTTATATAATAATTCTATATAATGTACTTTTGACTGCTCAGTGTTCCCAAAGATGAAGCCATTTTCCAGAGGGGTTTAATTTTTTGTTCCATAACATACAAAATCATAACATAAAGTAAAAATACAGCAAGCAGGAACACCAGAGAGTTGGCAGACCATCCATCCTTAGGTGTTTTTAGGACTTGGCTAGCCTGCCATGACTGACCAGATCTAGTGGTGGTGAGTGGTAGGGAGTGGTAGGTTGGACTAAAGATCTCCAAAAGTCCCTTTTGAGCAATGTTTCTTTGATTCTGTCGGTCCCCCTATGGAGCTAGAGGTAGGTGTCAGTGCTGATACCACAAATGAATAGGTGTCAACAAAGTCCTTACAATAGGGAGGTTTGCCGTCGATATCAAACTCCCTACAAGCAGTAGGTGGTTCCGAGAGGTCATTTAGAAGTCAGGAAGCTCAGATAATAGTGGAAATTTGAATTTGGATTTGAAGTAGAGGGTCTTTTCTGTGTCATCAGACTGGGCATTATCTCTATGACGATGACATTCATGGAACCATATTAATAAATGATTAGTGAGTATTTTAGTTATAGATTTTCAGCCTTCTATTATAGTTCATTACCCCCACAGTGTGTTACTATTTTGCAGGTAAGAGTTTTGATGTTAGCTACAGCTGGAACGAAGATAGGGTGCACAGTCCACTTGTGCCTCTGCACTGCTAAAGATTTTAGTTGCACACTTACACACTGCTCTTGCACAAAAAGCCCTGATGCATTCAGTGCAGAGGATCTGCTGTGCTTGCTGAATGAGTCAACTCTATGTTATTCCTTTTATAGTCATTATTCAGAATGGCCATGTGAAAACAAAAGCCTATAAAGGTGCACGTACGTGTATGTATTGACATGAGATCGCCTCTGTGAGGTTCATACTTGCATGTGTGATCCTGAGCATTGCTATGTTGGCTTCTCTGCTGCACAAGGTTCCAGTAATGGACTCTGCCCTACTATATATTTCTTCCATTGAGTTTTTTGCAACTCAGTAAATAACTTGGCTCTCTGTTCTCCTGTTGCATGCAATAACTAATGATAAGACCTGAAGACTAATAAATTGACCCCTAATCAATAATCAGAAGCTGGTTGTGTCTGGCAAAGGTTATACTGACTGTTTCCCCAATGTCTAGTATTGCACTTCTGCCTCAAATTTATGGAAGAGATGTGCGTCTGCAGAAGAACAGGTATTCTGTGTGTATGCTCTGATCTTGTAGAAAATGACAGGAATTCCAGTGGCATTTTCTATTAAAAAGTGAATTATTCTGCATTAATGGCAGGGTAAGAGTACACGTTTTACTTGACATAGCAAGAGAAATGCAAGTGGCAGAAAGAAAACATCTTCTTCCCTAGCCACTGAATTTCAGTAATGCTTCTAAGTGGCTGTACACAACTGTAGGAGAAACTTTGGTTCTCCTGCTTTCAAACTGGCATACAGGGTGGCAGGAGAGCTCTTTCAGTGCTTTTTTTCATTTTCCACAATGTGGGAAAGGAAGGCACAATCAAAGCCCTCTTGCCAAATATATGACAGTTCCATTATTTTAAGTGACATGCTGGCCTGGAGAGCTTAAAGAAGCCCTTCAGGATGAGATATCCTCCAGACTCATTATCCAGAGAGTGGATTTTTGCTTGGCTTTGATTATCTGGAGGGATCTATTCCTATGAAACAGAACCTCATTTTTCTTTTTGCAGAATTACATTTATTTTAGTGTCTATGTAGTCTCATTTCCTCCTTCGCTCTTTTGTTGTAGACCATCTGGAAGTTCAGAAGCTTTCATTTCCCAATCAGGGAAAATGGGAGAGCAAAGATTAATATCAGCCTGGAAAGACATTTGTGACCATTTGTCCTGAAGTGACAGACACCCGGGCTGGACTGCTGGGCATCTGTAGCTTCTCTCCAGTGGAACGGGCCAACAGCTCTCGTGCAACATTGTTGTTCAGATAATGGGAACTGAGTGAAGAAGGATAGGGGTGTGTATGTGGGGAGGGCGTTTTTTGCGGTTGAAGTATTGTTTTTACTGAGCTTAGCATTCTGGATCAGAGCCATTCTGTGAGCTCTGGCTATGTCAGAGAAGATGGCCAAATTCCTCCTGGTGTAAAAGACATCAGCCTATAGGTTGCATTAATGAGTATCAGCCACCAGCTCAGCCCAAAGCAACCTTGACAGGGGGCTTATTCTCCAAAGCATCATCCCACTTTGGTGTGAGGGCTGGAAATCTGTTCCAACCTGTTGGCCTTTTTCTTGGGGCACTGCAGCTCTGTGTACTACTCCAGCATGCAGCCGAGTGTCTTTACTCAACCTGTGTAATTCAGTGTCATCAGCAGTGCTTAGCTATAGACGTGTAACTCTCATCTGGTTTGTTATTTTCTTGTCTGATTTTTTTTTTTATCACAAAGTAGGTAACTTTGTTATACTCCTTCTCAAATGTTCTCTCTCTCTCTCCTGTGTGTGTGTCTGTGTTTGTGTGTCTGCGCACGTGCACACTTTGGCTAGGAAGACTGCTAACTTCCCTGTGTCAGTGGGGTAGTTTCAAAGAGCATGCAGAGGGAAAAATGAGGCAGACTTATTTTTGTTCCACACAGAATCCAGGCCACCCATACCCTAGGTCTCCATTTCAGTGCCTTCCTCCTCCATCTTTTCAAGAACAGCTATAATAGTCTCTTTCATTCCTCACTGACCTCAGTTTCCATCAGTAAAATAGTGTCGCAAAGATTTATAGATTCATTTCATGAGAGGGACACGCTTTCATTTTGCCAGTGATGAATCATCTAATGTTTACTTTCCCAGACCTTGTACAAATCTTTACAGTCATTGAAGTGAACATCAATTAAAATGAAACTGTATTAAAATAAAATATTGACTTCATTTAACATAATATACCTCCCAAGTTGGGAGTGTGGCTTCCAGATAGAGCAGCAGCAGCAGCAGCAGCGCAAGATGTTATATTGCAGGTTTCATTCCCTGTAAAATTCACAGAAAATAACAACTTCTGCCTCAGAGTGACCATGCTGATTCTTAGTCTTGATGCCCCTTTTAAATCTGAAAAAAAACCTGTTCAATACCTTGCACATGACTAAAATATACAGGGACTCAGCAATTGCTGTTATTGGACAAACCATACTAGAAGTTTTTCTAAGTATAATAGCTTCTTCCTATGTTCTCTTCTTTCTGCACCCTCACTTGGTCAAAAGATGAAAATACGAACAACTAAAGTGCAGTTGCTTCTGTACTGTTTCCTAAAGCAATAAGGAACCACTCTAAAATTCTTGCAAACCTCAGGTTAAGTAGAGTTTTGAGCAGGTGGCTTGTTTTCATGTCTAGCTCTGTCAGTGCTACTGTTTTGTATGGATGCATGTGGACATGTTAAGGAGTGCTGGGTTTTGGTTGCTCAGCAATGTTTTAAAAATGGTAGATGTTCCCTGGTTTTTAAAGTTGGGAACTATTTGGAGCTTTTTTAATTAGTGACTTTGAGTCAGGCAATCTAAGTGAGTAATTTAGGTAGACTGACGGGGTCCTTGAAGAAAATGAAAATCAGGAGTGGGAATAATAGACTCCACTCGTTGTTTAGAATTGAGGCATCTGAAGTTTCAGAAGTTCTGGGGAGAAGGCTGGCATCTAAGCCTACCTGATAAGGCTGCATTACTGTGGTTAGAATGCTGAAGATGCTTTATTTCAGACATGCAGTAAAAGGTAGGTGAGATGTGACAGAAGTGTAAGAAATAGCAACTCATTTAGAGGAGAGAAAGCAAAATTCATCATCCTGTTTAAATATATTAATTAACAGTCTGAGACACATAGATACAGGTTTAATTGTATTTTAATAGAATGCTGGAGTGATATTTTTATTTCCTCTTCCATACTTATCAGAAACCATTTTCCATTTTGGAAAGTGCTGCTTCTTAAACCTACAATACACTGTAGTTTAGTTTGCAGCATATGGAAGATCGTAAGAATGGTTTTTCCTGCAAAATGATTTTGATCTATTAAATTCAGCTGTTCAGGGAAGGTGGTGGGGAGAATTGTAAGATACTGAACTCCTGAAGTGTGAAAGGTTTTCCAGCAGCAGAAAGTGAGACTTAAGAGTGCATTCTGGCTGTTTTAACATCAGAAAGAGATCGCTGGATTGTTTTTCTCCTGATTTTTTCTTTTTTCTTTTTTTTTTTTTTTTTTTTT